>Ga0307515_10003695_pt1 | contig 32125 bp, 39 predicted proteins | sample 17_EM_MG_FD_194513 | JGI IMG/M metagenome (GOLD analysis project Ga0307515, IMG submission 194513) | Populus trichocarpa ectomycorrhiza microbial communities from riparian zone in the Pacific Northwest, United States - 17_EM | ecosystem: Host-associated > Plants > Roots > Unclassified | place... | reverse complement strand
CAGGTCATACCTTCCGCATCCCTCCTATTGTCGATGAACTACTACTCCGGGGGGCGACAGTTCCGATCTCGACAATCCCTAGAAAAACTCGTGGAAGGCGAGTTCCAGGACGCCGACGGATCTCAGCGCTGATCAACTGAAACCACTCGCGAAGGCCACAACGTTGTTCGAGGAGTTATTGTATACCGAAAGTGACCGGAGATGGTTCTGGCTATGGTTTAACGAGCCGTTCCGTCTTTAGAGAAGTGGCGTGATGATCGTCACGAGTGGCAAGGAGGGATACCCGTCGCACCTTCCACAATCTGCTAAAGGTATTACGGGTGACTGTGCAGTCGACCGGGCGTCGGCCCGCTTATCAGTAGATTGGATCATCGTCCTCACCGTGTACAATCCCCAACGTAAAACCCTAAACGCTGAGGTGGTGGTCAAAATGTGTTCGTTCTGATCTGTGTCAACCGGTCAGTCGAGTCGTGTCGCAGGGTTTTGTCGCACCACAGAACCACTCGAGAGTAGAATGGGGACCGAATCCTGTTCGTATCCTGGGGTAACTAGTACACAGGCTCGCTTTATATACCAGATACAACAATCCATGATGTCATAAAGAAAAAGAGAGAGAGAAATAGAGTTTGAATCGGTTCGTAAGTTTAGACCCCCACACTGTCCGGGCCAAAGAGGAGCCAAACTTACACACGGATACCTCATTTCTGTGGAATGGTATCCAGCGAGGGCAGCCGCAGTCGGTGGGAGTTGTGGTGATGGAAGTAAACCGAGATGCGGAACCCGATCAACATTTGCGACCACTCACTTACACTGAGTGCAGTCCTTTGCGTGAAAGGAGGGAAATCAGTTTCTATCGCCAGTCCATGTAACGTTAGACCCACATTAGAACTCTGGGGGTTCAGGCGGATGGTGACAATGCCGGCGTCGTCAAAGTGGATGGGTATGCCACGAAAATCTCAGGCTGCCACGAGGCGCTAGAAGCGCGGACCATGCGGGTGAGGTACATGTTCCCCAATGATGAGTCTTTCCAACTGCACAGCGAGTTATCTCTATGACCTTTCGCCTTCTCCCTCTGGAATAATTACATCAGATGCAAAGGTAAAAGATTTGATAGGCTGTCGACGCACGTCTAGAAACATTCTCATGTTCTTCGCCACTTCATACGCCAATCTCGCTCGAGTGATAGGTTGGCGCCTTGCAGCGTGGTTCGTTGTAAAAATCTTGAACGTGTATGAGACCAGGCAGGAAGCGGAGGTTTTTTTTAACTTTACCTTTGATTGCCAGGATGGGCATCCAACAATCTGGAATGGAAAGTTAGTCGTCGGGGCTGAGGACAGACGATCGCCAGAAGCCTCACCTGCAATCTGAGGATGATCTGAAGGCGATCATCCCCAAGCAAGGACCGATCATCCCGACCCTCCAAGCCCATCCAATTCCCATCCAGTGCGTCAGAGAGGCGAATCCCCCTCTCACCATAGACATAAAAGTCGATGGTCTGGGAACCTCCAAGATCTTCTTTCTGTTGCCTGGCAGGTTTCCAGATCTCTTGAAGCACCAGTCTTCGTGGGGTAAGACTTCTGTGAGCTTGAGGATCCTCCCTTCTGCCCCCACCCCCAGTGTCTGGGTCAGTGGTTTGTGTGGCCCTTTCCATGTACGGTGGGCGAATAAGCTGCAACAAATCATGCTAACGTCTCCACGGCAGATGCAGCGGAAGAGCTAACCTGGGGTTGAGCCGGATAGATCCCCATGGGCTGGGCACTGACGCGGACGAGTGAGTAGTCTCCCTCTGATCCGAGCGGTGATGTGGGGTCGAGGGATGAACTCGTTGAAGGTGTCGCAGGAGTTTGGTGTAAATCATCTCGGATGTCCCACGAGGTTGCGTATTGTGTGGGGGGTATAGTAGTTGGATCCGGAGGTGCAGTCTGATACGTGGGGCCGTATGGGTATTGGTCGAACGGACGGTGGTCTACGTAGGACCCTGTGGGGTCAAGGTCACTGGAGCTGGGGTAGTACGACTCATGGTGGTGCCTCGAATCCATTCGGGTAAAGGAGCGTAAGGCCACGGAGGTGGGGAGGAATAAAGGCATCGCAAGCCTTTTTAGAGGCAGTCGGAACCTTTGGTGGACAGATCGACATGCATGATCTACGGGAGGCGGTGGCCGTCGCCGAGCGATGCCGAGTCCGCGTTTCCGTGGGGGGTACCAGAGAGACTGCCCGGGCGGTGAAGTCGTTGCTTCAGGCAGTCACTCCGGGCGGGGTTGACATTTTAAATCATTACATCAGGCGATAGGGGTAATAGAAACATGGGGCGGAACGTCCAGTGTCCAAGGCAATGGCTCGACAGCATTTTTGATCGGCGATTGCTAGCAGGGGCTCGCTTTCTGCACTTTTCGACCAATGACATCACGGAAAACTCTTTTTCTATCTCCTCCTACGGTTGCTCATGTAAAAAGACGGGGACATCTAGTTTGCAGGTGGATCCCTTGCGCATAAGAAATGAGCCAAACCCAATTACCTGCAAGGAGTTATTGTTTCAAGGGTCTCTTCGCAGGCGCTTACGTTTAACGCCTGGCTCTTCGTACTACTAGTCCCCTGCCACTGTCACCCTGAGACATGACATTGACACATACACAACTGCACGCTTTTTCGCGTTTTTCGTAGCACGGATGCAATCGAAAATTCAAGATCTGAGATGAACAGTCCAGGAATACAACGGTTCTTCTCTTCTGAATACCAATGGAACGTCCGCGTCATTACCTACTTCCCTGGTTGTCCGATATGGGTGTGTGGTTTCCTCTCACCGTAGGCGCCATTTCCATCAGTAACGTGGCCTTCAGCTTTTTCCCACCACCTAAGATTATCGGAGACGGTCTTCGAACACTTTTCTTTAGAGAACGCTCGAAGGAATCATCCTTCTCTGCATGCGGTGCCAGCCAAACGCGATTAGGCTCCCTATGGTGAATACGGATCAACTTCTGACAGCCGAAAGCTTGACAACAAGTGATTGAAAAGGGGCGAAAGATCGAGTTGGCAATCTTATTTCGGGGATGCCAGACGGTCTAATGTGTTCGCTTGGATACTGAGGTACGATGCGAGGTATGCACACACGGAAATAATCCCAGGACTTTTTACTTACGACACTGGGCCGGACCTGGGGCAAAGCGGGTGTTTAGTCCACTGATCCGGTCGTAGGTGAGATTTAGGATATAGAGCATACCGCTTAGGGGGAGAGATAAGACGTGAGAGGCATCAAAGCTGTCGTACCGTAAAGCAGGCGTCGAGCGCGAACATCGAAATTGGAATTGAGAACGTTGAGGTCAGAGCGGCCCTCCCGTCGCATCGCTTCGGGTCATCGGAAAGCTCCAATAATTTTCCCGTTTGGGAACTGTGAGCATAAGACACAGTCTTCGTACGGAATCGAAAGCCAATCCCGAGGTTCGCTAATCGTATTTCACGGGACACGAAGCATCTCGACAGCGTGCTATCGGCACTCGCACACAACCTCATCCTCCAGATTCCAACTTTTTTGCAGCCGCAGTGGCTGGAGTTTGATCACAGACTCATACTAGGCACGAACGCATTGAAGGACGCGGTGTCAATGACTGGCAATATTGAATACGCATCCCGAAACACCCGAGGTTATGGGTGGAGGCTGCTCGTTAATCGGTTGGCTTGTTGGACAAGGTTGTTTGGGACAACGCCACGCTTTTTCGATGTCCTTCAGGAATATTCTCTCAGAATCGACGAATACCAAAGTGCAACGCTTCGAAAGACCTACAGGTACAACTGAAATTCGGCTTCGCTCGGAAGAAAGAGGGTGGACTTCTTAATGGGCGTGTACTCGGGGTTGACCCCTCGCAACGCATCGTGAAACAGTACAACCAGACAAAGGGAAAAGAGCGTAGAGTTGTTTACATGATCGTAGCAAGCGAACCAGTGATCGCCGGTAACGGAGTCCAAGATATGCATCGGTCTTTTCCGCCAGTCACGTGAAGTCGGGTCGGTCGGTTCGGGTCGGACCGTCCGTTTGTTGGGTGCTGTGGCCGTTTCGGACTCGGATGCACCTCTCTCAATGAATTCAACCAATGCTGAAATACACGCCAAGCTCACGAGATGTTCTGCACTATGTAAACGTGGAGAGCCGCTCCGATTTTTTCCCTTACATATGATGGATCAATCAGTACCTGTTCGCGGCCGGTACCAGAGATGCTTTGGGAGTTGGAATATGAATATTTCGCCTCTGAGAGATACCCCTACTTCGCAGCCGCGAGTGTGTACAGCTCGACCTGTGTTATACAAGGGAGAAAGAGACAACCCATGATCTTTACTTCGGCCGAGAATAAGCGACTGCCCACCTGTCCTCAGTGAATCTATGTATTTAGCTGCCCAGCTGTGGAAGACAGCCGAGGATCATACATAGATGAAGTTTGAATTGAAGAAGGGGGGATATCCGGGCATGGTCATGGTGGACATGGTTCTTGGTCGAAACCAGGAGGGGGCAACGATATCCGAATACTGTTAGCCCCGAGCAATTTCCCGTCGTCGCAACGTTTCGTAAAGGCACCCCCTGAGCCAGGACCCCATCCACCGCAGGAAAAGGCCATTCTCAAGGCGGTGGTTGGGCCCCAAGCCACCGGATTGTCACCGCGTTCGAGAAGGAAATAAATTTGAGGATGACAAACCCGGAAAGCAGCCATCGGCAGTATATTGTCAACCTATTGTGCTGCTCACGCATTCGGCAGAAAGGAGTGCATCAACATCGCGAGCACACGACTGGAGTATTTGCCATTGGTTCGGGCGAGAGGGATGAGGGAATTCCTCGGGTAGCTACTCATTGCGTTCCTAGGACTGTGGGAATGAAGTAACCAATAGAACGTACGTGTCCGATTCTAGATCGCAGAGGGCCGTCCATCGGAGGCATCTGTAATTGGCGTTGCGTACCGAGATAAGAGAGAATGTACATGAGATGTCTGCCCCGTATCTGTCTCAGCTGCTGTGCGCTTGCGGCAGCTGGGTCGTTAGAAGGACATGACACACTGATCCGAGTTCCGTCCCGACAGGCGTGCACCCCTAAGGGAGTTCGGGCGTAGGCCCGAGAAGTTCTGGGTATGAACTACCTTTGCATGCTGATGGAACCTGAGGGAGCGGACCGAACCCGTGGGGGGGCCCGAACCTGACAGTGCACGTTGGTTCTTCGATGGAGGGGAAGAGCAGAGATCGCGCTCGTAGACGCAGCTAACGTGCCGAAAGTTCTTCCACTTCGCGCTTCCTGTTTGGAGTGAGTTAGTGTGGTCAAGGCGGGTTCAGGGTAAGCTTACGTGGGAGACGACAAACGAGTAGAGGGGATCACGGATTTTTGGGGAAGGCGTTGGAAGTGTTTACGCTGACAACTTCCATATCATTGCTCACGGTATCTGAGGGGGAGAGTGTGGGGAATATTTTTCCCTTGGAGGCGGTGATGTATCCACACCCCGCAACGTCACCCATCGTGCACAATAACCCCAGATAGTGCGCTTCCGTACCCTTGGGGTTTGCAGCAACTTTAGGGAGATGTGATTGTGATTCTGGCCCTCGAAGACATCCAAACTCTTACATCTTTGTTGTTCTCTTGTCCCCGGCCAAATGTTTGGAGGAGGATGAGGTTTTGTGAGGAAACGAAGGCGACAGTGTGACTGCCCGTCCTGTAGCCGGTGGAAGCCCCCACGACGGCTTCAACTATTCCAAGCTCCTCCTCTTCTCTTGGGGTAAGTATATCGTGAGGTATTCCTTGACCAGCAAGGGGCTCCCCCTCATGGGGTCCTATTCAACGTTCCCTAGATCAATGATCCGATGATGTCCATCAGCTAACCCTCGGAACGGTGCCGCACTTACCGAATTTACGGTCGAGCGGGGAGAGGAGGCGGTATATTGGCCAATCGGTACCCTCATGAATTTCCCTCTGAGCAGCGGTGGCGACTCAGTGAGGCACCGATCAGTGGGTGGATGGTGACCGAGGTGGCGGGTCACATGTCACAAACCATGTGCTCCCGAAACACCAAATCTGGCGACTTGTCAGCAGCTGTACAGTTGGATCAGCCACACGGCACATCCACACTCATCCGCCACCGCAAACACCAGAGCCTCAAGATCTCGTCAAACAATCCATCGTGCGCACAGCTCATGCTGCAGTATTCGTTTGCTGACCCACTGGAGTAGATGCGGGACGTCCACTCGACAGAAGAACTCAATATCCCCGAGGGTGTTGACGTTACCATCAAGTCCCGTATCATCACTGTTAAGGGACCACGGGGTACCCTCGTCAAGAACGTCCGGCATATCGACATGGACATCCGGCTGGTGAAAGGCAAGAACGCCGCCAAGGTTACTCTCGCCGTCTGGCAAGGTGGCAGGAAGCACGTTGCCTGCTTACGAACAATCAGGAGTCTCATCTTGAATATGATCAAGGGTGTCACGAAGGTTGGTTTTGTGCGCGGTTCGCAGCCCACTAGTCCAGGCTGAGAATAGATTTAGGGTTTCCGATACAAAATGAGGGCAGTGTATGCCCATTTCCCTATCAACTGTATCATCCAGGACGATGGCGCTGCTCTGGAAATCCGTAATTTCTTGGGCGAGAAGGTGTGGATAACCATCTAAATTTACGCGCCACAAACCACTCACCGAGTCTTGTGTAGATCGTACGAAACGTGAAGATGTTGGAAGGTGTAACGATATCCGAGTCGAAAGGGTCGGGGGCACAAAAGGATGAGCTGATCCTCGAAGGTACTGACGTCCAGAACGTCTCTCAATCTGGTAAGTACCAGTGCCCTGAGTATACTAGGGTCCCGCATCTGACTTTGGGCTAGCTGCCTCCATCCACGGCGTTTGTAGGGTACGAAACAAGGATATCCGAAAATTCTTGGACGGTATCTACGTCTCTGAGAAGGGTACTATCTCTGAGGAGTAAACTTGTGTGTTGTTACGCCTTATGTCATTTGCTGTTCATCGCAACATGACCCTATGCATTTGAGAGGGTATGATAAACAAAATTATTAGGTCGGGCTGATAAGAGACGAAGGTAGGTTAAGCCCGGGGATCCTTAAGAGAGAAAAGGTATGAATGTGTGCGTTGTCTTGCGATACTCGCGGTATTCGTCTCCAAAGAAGTTAACTAAACGGTTCTCCTCGTCTGTTTTGAATGCCTTCAGTACGGATCCCTGTAGTGGCTGGGGGGCACTCACATCTCATGCGATAGTAAAAGAATCTCCAAAGCATACAAGCGAACACGATGAAACATACATGGTTTTGGAGGACCATTTGCGTCCCAACTGCCCAGTAGAAGAAGCCAGTGTAGGACGGGTGTCTCAACCAACTGTGGTCAAATGTCAGGACGCATTGGGGGATGGGGGTGGCACGTCACACATACGCATATACTCCCTCTTTCACGAGACGATGGCCCGCGATTTTATGGTGTGCTACCATGTGAGAGAAGTTGGTCGAAGCCTGGATCATGGCCATCGACCTCAGTGCTTGACCCGCAAGTACAACTACGATTCCTGGATGGGATCCTTGTGAGGCGAAGGTTATTAGAGACGGAGTGTGATCCCACCAATTTGTGTAATATATGGGTTTGCCTTCCACGAAGGCCGGAAGAACATCACCATCTCGTGTTCTATGACTGCAACTCCGTTGACGATGAGGTACAAACTGCCGTTCGTCAATAAGAATGCTACGGAGTTTTAGTGATGAGTGAATAGGGCAGCAGTAACAGAGTATACGCACAGTCGATGCTGCATTTTTCAAGATTCCATCCGGCGGTGACAGCGAATTCTCCCCAATGAAACCCTGACCAAGCGGCGACAAAGAAGCCTAATTGGTACGAGTTCCACCAGGAACCAAAGCCGCCTCGCAAGAAAGTCAACACTCCCAAGGAAAACGCCCAACCCAGAACGAAGGAGATTGTCGAGGCAGTGAGCGGTGTGTTAGGTAGCTTGCCATTTGGGCGGTCTACTTTTGCCTTCGGCACGATGTTTAGCGGGTGTCTCTCAAGCTGAGCCTCCCTCTGCCTCAGCTTTTCTTCAAAGGTGTCTTGAAGGTCCTGCTCGGTAGGTTCGGCGGACATGTTGGAGGGTGGATAAGTGGCGGGTGGGGTGAAAGACGAGTATAATAAGGATCGCAAACAATCATCTCGATTGAGCAAGAGGGGGACAATAAGTGTTGCCTCTCGATCACCTTCGCCACCTCAATCCGGTCCAGTTTCGAGTGCTGGCCCCCTGGAATGCTTGTTCGCGTGGCCAGGCAGGCATTTTCGAGGCGCGTCAGGGACTATGCTACTGCAGCCACGAATGAGCCCTCGAGGATTCGTAATATCGCGCTCGTAGCGCACATAGGTGCGACCCATTTCTGGCTGTTCCGGTTTCCGAAGTCCGACGGTCCGTGTATGTAGATTCTGGAAAGACGACTCTGACTGAGTCAATCCTCCTCACGTCGAGCTATCTCTCCACTGCTGGATCTGTGGACACCGGGAGCACCACTACCGATTTCTTGCCAGCGGAACGGGAACGCGGGATTACCATCCAGTCCGCTAGTATCCCTGTGAAATGGAAGGATTGGACGCTCAACCTCATCGATACTCCGGGACATGCAGACTTTGGGATGGAGGTGGAGAGTGCCAGTCGAGTGGTCGACGGTGCAGTCGTGCTCATAGATTCGGTTGAGGGCGTTGAGGCACAAACGAAAGGCGTATGGAAACAATTGGACAGGTAATGTAAGAGCCTATGGCCGTTGTGAACTTCAACCGCTGACCCTTATCTTCCTAGATACAAGGTACCGACAAGGCTGATGTTCCTGAACAAGCTGGACCGACCTGGCGCGTCGTTCAAGTCCTCGTTGCTTTCATTGATGGTCCACCGACTGCACCCCAAACCCATGGCTCTCACCCTCCCTATCGCTTCCTTCAATCCAGGTGACTACCAACGTGCAGAACCCGGAATTGAGGGCCTGGTGGATCTCGTCAAATGGGAAGTCTGGAAATGGAATGGACAGGAGGAACCCACCCGTCACCCCCTCCCAGAGAGTCAGGAATCGATATTCGCTTCTGGGATTTTCCCAGAATCACATCCCATCGCTTCCCACCTCATGCCTGCGAGAGCGGCGCTTCTTGAGAACCTAGCTATGTTTGCTGAACCGTTGATGGAACAGCTCTTGGAGGCCGACTCGGCTGAAACCGGATATACGGACGTCAAGGCAACCGCGATATTACCGCACCTCCGCAAGGCAACAATCTCGAACGAGATCCTACCTGTGCTCTGTGGGTCTGCCATGAAAAACATCGGGACGGACTTGGTTCTGGATTACGTTGGGGAGCTGCTCGCAAGCCCCAAAGACGTATCCATTGATCTTTCACCCGCGGAAAAACCCCTCCTCATGTTGGCCTGGAAAGTTGCTTGGGATAAGCGCAAAGGGTGGATGACGTTTGTACGCATTTACGCAGGTAAGGAGAACTGTTGAGCACTAAGCCTGTGGCGTCCGAATAATGCCCACCTTCCAGGTACCCTGAACAAACAGACCGTGATAACGAACAAGACTCGCGGTCAAAAGGAACGAGTCTCCAAGCTTCTCCTACTCTACGCCTCCGACGCGGAGGAGGTGGATTCACTTTCCTTCGGTTCGGTCGGCGTGGTTCTGGGACTCAAGTTCACACGTACTGGAGATACCCTTGTCTCCGCTCGAGGCTCTGCAGAATCCTCCTTGCCAGAGATCGTCCCTCCGCCCGCCGTCATGTCCGCTTCCATCATTCCACAGTCCCACTCCGACCTCGAGCCGGTGCAGGAGGCTTTGGAGGCCCTCTCCCGAACGGATCCTTCAGTACGACACGAAGCTCAAGAGGGTCAGCTTTTGGTTCATGGCCTTGGTGCTTTACACCTGGAGATTGTTGAGGACCGTCTGCGGAACGAGTGGAATGCCAGGTTCGAGGTCGGGCAACGGCGAGTTAGCTACCGTGAGGGTGTGGGATCTGAGGTACAAGCCTCGTTCGATACTTGGTCGACGGAGATCGGGGGAAAGAAGGTGAATGTCACAATTGATCTCGAAATCCGTCCTGCCAAAGAGGACGAGGCCGGAGACCCGATGTGGGATGGGAATATCGTCCTTGGAGCAGATGGGAAACCTCTCCCCTCCCCTGACTCCTTATCAAACCCGGATATCCCACTTGTTTTCGTTGCACGCGGTTTATCCAACGCGCTCTCCAGCTCCCCACACACTTCCCTCGCCCTCTCCCGCGTCCACATCACAGTCAAAGGTTTCTCCGAGCGCAAAGATGCTCCACCATCGGTTCTCGCGAGTGCTGCGGCGTATATCCTGCGTCACCGACTCCGTGAAGCGGGTCCGGGTCCGGTGATGGAGCCATATATGAACCTCAAAGTTTCTGTAACCGAAGAGACCCTCGGGAAGGTTGTTAAAGATCTCACCGAACACGGTGGAGAAGTTCTCGACCTCGGATCGAACACCGCCACTGGGGGACTGGATTCGGATAGCATCGAGGCGTACTCGGAGGTTGGAGTGTACGTCCCACCAGAGTGGTTGTCACCTTCATCCACCCCGGGCAAGTTCTCTGGAAGGGGAGGTCCATCGTTGAGGAGATCCGTGTACGCGGTCGTACCGTTGAGTCGGATGTTGGATTATTCGACAAGGCTTCGGGCGTTGTCTGGTGGTCATGGGACCTTCGAGATGTCTGCCGCCGGGTTTAGGGAAGTTTCCTCCGCCCGGAGGTTGGAGATTCTCAAGGAAATCGGGCGCGCGTGAACCGAACGAGAGAGGGAATAGATTACAGACTACAGTGCACCACATCTCCCAAAAAGGTTAATAAAAGTACGAATGTTAGATAGTGTAACAACTCATGATAATTCCTTCCGCTCATCCGCATCTCCGAACAAGATTGCGCCATCGAACCCGTCTTCGTCGTCGACATCCACTCGCAGGCCCCCCGTTGCGCTGAGTAGTTCACTGAAAAGAATCATACCACCCTCATCGCCTTCTTCCTCCGGCGTGTTGTTGTTGGGGGGAGGGTCGTTGAATAATGGGACGGGTGGTCGGTCAGTCCTGGGCGTTGGTGCGGGTGTAGCTCCCCTCCCGTCGTCATCAGGAAGGAATAGCGGGGTTTGACCACGGCCAGATGCAGGATCAGGAACAACGCTAGACGCTCGAGAATCCGCGGTGGCCCGTGATGATTGAGGTTCGGCTGGCGCACGAATTACCGGCCAGGGTTCCACGATAACGCAAAGACAACGTCCGAAGATGTTGAAGCCATTAAAAGACAGCTGAAGCTGTGGCTTTGGTTTCATTTCTTCCTCCTCCGCTTCAAGGTCTATGAATGAAGGGCCCAGTTGCTGGGATTGGGAGTCGGACCGCGAGCGGAGGGAAGGTTCCCGTTCTTCGTTCCCGACAACCACGACTTCGTCGTCCTCATCGTCGCTTTGGGTCTGTGGTACCGCTTCGGGTGGCTCTGAGTCCATCACAAACTCGTCGTCATCGTCCGTCGAATCCTCATCCGTGTCGCCTCCTTCGTTGTATCCTGTGTTGACCGTCGTTCTCTGCCGTTTAGAGCGTCGCGGTTCAGGTTCGGGGGACGGAGGCTCATCTTCATCCATGAGATCTTCGTCTACCTGTACATTGGTTGCCTTAGCCTTCCCTTTCCGTTTACCCGTCACTTTAGTCTTGCTCTTCTTTGTCCCTTCGACCCTTCCCACACTGTCATTCTTCCGGACGCGTTTTCTGGGTCTGGGAGGAATTGGGGCGGAAGGCGGCGCAGGATCGGGCTTATGGGCGGGGACTGCGACGAAGTGTCTGTTCTTTGTGAGCGTTAGTAGTGGAAATGACGCTTCGCCACATCCACCACACCTTAATGAGGAGTGAATACGGTTCTGTCTTCTTGAAGAAATAACAGAAATGATAGGTCTCTGATCCCGTACTGCGTTAGCATCCAACAACAACCAACATCAATGGGAGCGAATAGAAATGCGCACCTCCTCGGTGGGTGCTAACGGTCGGTTTCTTCGCGCCTTGGGGTCCAGAACCGGGACCGAAGTAGACATGAGCTTCCTCCATAAGTTTGGGAATGATGCTGAATCAGACTGAGCACGTCAGCGAACGCTCCCCCGAACCTTCAAAACAGAAGCGTACAGTGGTCGCAGGTCGGAGAGTACGTGTTGGAGTATGGAGTCGGTCATCCAGTTGAGGTGTCTTGGGTCGAGGTATACCTAAAAGGACTACGGTCAGATTCATCTTAGGACGAGTTAATACATTATTACATAGAGGGGCAATACGCTGCTCGCGGATATGCGTAGGTGGTATAGATTTTTGGTCTTGAAAGTGGACATGGCGGTTGGATGCGAAAGACCAATTAGTAGTTACGCGCACAACGGCGACCGGGACGCGTCCTTGAAACTCGTCACTGTAGATGTGCCGATGGAAAGCCGATTTGTATTACAAGTTCACCCTTTACTCCTACATGCATACACCCGTAAAACTACCCTAGTATGTGTGCATTCTTGCGACCCCACATTGAGGGGAGATTACATCAATCTTGTCTTAGATATCGTCAATCGATACATCAGGACCAGAGATAATCGCCTTGATGACGCCTTTTCCGTCCTCGCTCTTCCCCATGCGCGTGACTCTGAACGCGGTGGCGGCATTTTCAAATGCGAACCTAGGTAAAAGGATACGAGATTAGTCTGGAACGCGGGGATTCAGTCGAGAATTGAATTCACCGATGAGTGACAAGGGGTTTGAGATCGATTTTACCCTGGGCAGCGAGGTTTATCGCGAGTTTGTAATCACCAGGCTGGAGTGGGACGTGTAAGCCGGATTGGGTGCATTTGTGAAGAAAGAAAAGAGGCTCACTCCATATCGGAAGGAACCCTTGACATTTAGCTCCTTCACCAACAGCATGGTGATGGGGACCGTGACTTCGGATGGGCCCATTCCAACCTTGGGATGCGAATGAGAACTAGAAGCGCACACAATTGGCCTTCGTACCTGAACGTATGTACCACCCGTCCTGACGACAAACAATGCGGTCTGTATTGAGACTTCCGCGCCGCTAGCCTCGATGACAACATCGATGGCGGTAGGGCCACGATCCTTAATTCCAAAGGAATGCTTCAACGACTCTGCACACCTCTTCGAGTATTCGGCCCCGTTCTCGCCGGGGTTCGAGGCAGGTGGGGTGAAGACGTCAGTAGCAGCGTAGCTCTTGGCAAAATCTAAACGAGTTTGGTTGATGTCGACGGCAACGATCCTTGAAGCACCTAGAGCCTTTGCGACGGCCATGCACAGAAGACCTATTGGCCCGGCTCCCCAGATAGCGATAGTCTGACCGGCCCTGAACTGCGCGAGGGTGGCTACTGAATGGACGCCGACGGAGAGTGGCTCCATCTGACCTCCGGATCAATGCCCCAGGCAGAACGACCGGGAATAACGCAGCACGTACCAAGGCACCGTCTTCCAGTGTGAGGTTATCTGGAAGTTTATATGTTACATGGCCAGGGATTCGGTAGTACCGAGCCAATGTGCCATCATAGGGTGGGGTTGCAGCAAAAACTTTGACCAGGGAGTGATTAGCAAACGAGCAGAAAGGTCCAGCTTCTTGGTTTACTTACTAATGTCTTCGCAAAGCTAGAAAAAAGGGGGGGGATTTGTACGAACGGGTATGGAAAATCGAGCCGGCCTCCGTTAAACGCACCTGGTACCTTCCCGACTTGCAAAAATCACAGAAACCGCAGGTCGCGCCGGGCTCCATAGCGACTCGGTCGCCAACCTTCAGGTGCTTAACCTTGGCACCAACTTTCCTAGAGGTCAGTAGACGTGCGTTTCGTAACGAATTGCTTCACAACCATTGAAAACCACGCCAGCGGATTCATGGCCGAGAACCTCATGCGGATGGTCTTAGCTTCACAATCGTTGAGAAGTTTTGAAAACTGATACCATCGGGTCGTTGACAACAAAGTCCCCGATGCGTCCACGAGTCAGATAGTGGACCTGGAGAACTCATTCTGAACACCGGTTACTCCGCCAAGGTGGGAGTCATTTACATCGGATCCACAAACCCCTTTCAACAAGGGTCGTCAAAACGGCGTCGCGATTACTTGAGCCCACCCAACACTTACCAGTCTTCTTTACCTTGACCAGCACCTCAGTGTCGGCGACTAGCCGCGGAAAACGGGGGCCAAGTTAACACAGTGGCAGGTCGCAACCTCACGTGTGATTGACGCACTGTCAGGGATAGGCCGATCCTCGTAAACGACGTCCTCGATACCTCTCAAGACGAACGAAGGATTGTCAGGCATGATAAGCGGAGAGAGAGTGCTACTCACGATGAATTTGGGGTTCCGGTCTAACCTAACCCAACGATGGACGTCGGGGGCTGTTTCGGGAGATCCTCGGGAATCAGTCCACGCGACTTCTTCACGGACCCCTCGGCCTCTTCCTCCGGACCGGACTCTAATCTCAGCGAATGGGATATAAAAGCCGCAGGGGAGAGGGAATCAGGGGAAGCACTCCTTGGTCTGCTCCTCCCATCTGCTTCGCCTCCCCGCACCTTCGTTCTACCTTCTTCATCGCTCTGGTAGCAAAACATCCTCGGCTCTGGCAGCTTTAGCGGCATCATGGACTTCCCTCCTGCTGATCTCCCAAACATGGCCGGAAAGATCATCGGGTCTGATCATATCAAACTCGTCGAAGAAATAGGCACCGGCGGTTTCGGCGCCGTCTACCGTGCTGTCGAGATCAAGTCTGGCTCTATCCTCGCTGTGAAGTGCGTGCGCAGGCGGCGAGAGAAACTTGGACGGGAGCCCCGAGAGATCTCTCTTCAGAGGCTTGTCTGCAAGCACCTAAACATCGTTTCAGTTCGAGGCTTCTACGACGACGAGGTGTTCGTGTATGCCGCCTTGGATTATTGCCCTGGAGGCGACCTTTTCACCGCTGTCGTTGAACGCGGCGTTTTTCACCTGCAAGATGGCTTGATCAAGACGGCTTATCTACAAATCCTGGACGCTGTTGATTGGTGCCATAGTCATCGGATCGCTCACAGGGACATCAAGCCAGAGAACGTGCTTTGTAGCGAAGACTACTCGATGATGTATCTTGCGGATTTTGGACTCGCTTCTCAAGACGCATTTTCGAAGGATTTCGGTCGAGGAAGCCCCTTTTATCTGAGCCCGGGTAGGTTCTACCCCTTTCCCTCCGCCCCCTATCACTCAATCCATTTCAGAATGTCTAGATGAACAACGCAAGTTCGTACCTTACTCTCCTTTCCAAGCCGACGTCTGGGCCCTCGGTGTCGTCCTCGTCAACATGATCACTCGCCACAACCCCTGGCACCTGGCTTCCGTGAGGGATCCGCTCTACAACGAATATCTCCGGAGCCCCAGGTCTCTTGCTCTGATGCTTTCGATCTCCCCTGCTACTCTCGCTGTCTTGAAACGCGTCTTCATTCCCTATGGTCTCCGTGTCACTATCCTGGAGTTGCGTAAGAGAATCGAGGCCGTCGAATCTTTCTACCCAGAGAGTGAGGAGAAACCCGAGGCTACACCCAAAATCCATAAGGTCGCAGTCTCTCGAACTTCCTCCCATCACTCTATACGCGTTGCCGTCGTCACCCCCGTCGTCACTCGATCAAACTCATCTCCTGGTGAGGTGTCCTCGGACAGCAGTCTGTCTTCTGCCGAGGGCTACTTATTCTCCACTCCTCCCACACCATTTCCTGGTCGGTTGCCACGTAAGACGTTTGCTCACCCCCGCCAGAAGACACCTGCGTTTACGACGGACATATCTACAACGGATGAAGAGAGTTCTGTTCCGATCACACCCCTCTCACGGCCTGTTGATCCTTCAGTCGACGTGCTGCCGGTGGACCCACTAGATAGCCCGAGCGCAGTAAAGAGGTGCATCGCTGGAATGAAGAATTTGGTTCTCAATGACAAGAGGAGGAAGGCGCAGAGGCTAGGTTTGTAGGTACAGTGCACAATGTAAAGTAGGAACGCATTATGAACCTTATGATTCTCCGTCAATAACTGCGTTTGATCGAGAGTAGGTGGTGTGATCACTCCAAGCACCCGGGTCTCCTCGCTGGGTACACTCAAGTCCAGGGGTATAAAATCCCAAGAAATTTGTAAAAGTCCCCATCGTTCTTCCTTCCCTACCTCCATTCGCATATCCACTATCCACCATGGTCCTTTCCAGTGTTCTCGGTTTCCCTCGTATTGGTACGATGTTCACCTCGCACATCTAATCATCGGATGCCGATATCCCCCTTTTTTCTTACAGGTGCGAACCGCGAGGTGAAAAAAGCTGTCGAAGCCTACTGGGCTGGCAAGATCTCAGCCGATGACTTGACCAAAGTCGCTGCCGACGTCAAAAAGGCTTCCTGGACCGGCCTCAAGGAGGCCAAGGTCGATGTGATCCCAAGGTTTTTCTCCTCCGCCGTCTGATCTGATGGCCGCAGTTAACCTTTTCATTTTTCAGCGGTGAATTCTCCTTGTATGACCACGTCTTGGATCACTCTGCCGCCTTCAATGTCATCCCAAAACGTTACTTGGGACACAACCTCTCCCCTCTCGACATCTACTTCGCCATGGGCCGTGGTCGCCAGGCCGAAGGTGTCGATGTCCCCGCCTGCGAAATGAAGAAATGGTCGGTATCCTCATCTGTCTTTTGTGCCCCATGAACTGCATCTAATCGCGCCTCCCGCCAGGTTCGATTCGAACTACCACTTTGTTGTGCCCGAGCTCTCCGAGTCCACCGACTTCAAGCTCAATTTTAACAAGGCTGTGGAGGAGTTCAACGAGGCCAAGGCCCTCGGTATAGTGACCCGTCCTGTTGTCCTGGGTCCCATCAGCTACTTGTGGTTGGGCAAGGCTGCCAAGGATGCCTCCCCCGACTTCTCCCCTATCTCCCTCCTCCCAAAGATCCTCCCTCTCTACAAGCAGCTGTTGACCGAGCTCAAGGCTGCCGGTGCCGAGTGGGTCCAGGTTGACGAACCCGTCCTCGTTCTCGACGCTGGTCTCCAGCTTGAGAGCCAGTTCAACACCGCCTACGCTGAACTTGCCCCTGTTGCCCCAAAGATCCTTTTGACCACCTACTTCGGCCGTCTCGACACCAACCTCAACTTCGCTGCCAAGCTCCCCGTTGCCGGTCTCCACATCGACCTCGACCGTGCTCCTGCTCAGCTCGAGCCCACCATCGCCGCCGTTAAGCCAACTTCCCTCGTCCTCTCTCTCGGTCTCGTTTCCGGCCGTAATATCTGGAAGACCGATCTCTCTGCTGCCATCAAGGCCGGCCAGACCGCCGTTGATGGCCTTGGTGGCGACCGTGTTGTCGCCGCCACCTCTTCTTCCCTCCTTCACACTCCCGTTACCCTCGCTTCTGAGAAGAAGTTGACTCCCGAGCAGAAGGATTGGTTCTCCTTCGCTCTCGAAAAGGCTTCTGAGGTTCGTGTCATTGCAGCTATCCTTTCCGGATCCCAGGACTCTGCCGTCTCCGACGCTCTCGAGGCCAACAGGACCTCGATCGCCAAGCGCCGTGAGTTCGAGCATACCTCCAACGACGCCGTCCGCAAGAGGGTTGCTGCTATCACCCCCGACCAGCTGGAGAGGAAGAGCCCATTCGCTGTTCGTCAGGAGATCCAGAAGAAGAAGTTGAGCCTGCCCAAGTTCCCCACTACCACCATCGGGTCCTTCCCCCAGACCAAGGAGATCCGTACCGCTCGTGCCAAGTTGGGCAAGGGTGAGATTACCGAAGAGGAGTACGAGAGCTTCATCAAAAAGGAGATCGAGAATGTCGTGGCCTTCCAGGAGAGGATTGGCCTAGATCTCCTGGTCCACGGTGAACCTGAGAGGAACGACATGGTTCAGTACTTCGGCGAACGGTTCGATGGATTTGTCTTCACTCAGAACGGTTGGGTTCAGAGCTACGGCTCTCGATATGTCCGCCCGCCAATCGTCGTCTCTGATGTCAGTCGCCCCCACCCGATTACCGTCAAGTGGAGCAGCTACGCTCAGAGTGTTTCGAAGAAACCAATGAAGGGAATGTTGACCGGTCCGGTCACCATCCTCAACTGGTCCTTCCCCCGGGCCGATGTCTCTCGTGAGCTCCAGTCCAAGCAGCTCGCCCTCGCTCTCCGCGATGAGGTGGTGGATTTGGAGAAGGCCGGTATTCAAGCAATTCAGGTCGATGAGCCAGCTATCCGTGAGGGCGTACGTGGACCGCATCAATCTTGCCCGTTGACGACTAACTGACGATCTTTCGTTTTAGCTTCCTCTTCGTCGTTCTGATTGGGATCACTACCTCACCTGGGCCGTTGATTCCTTCCGTCTCGCCACTGCTGGTGTCACTGATGCCACACAGACCCACTCCCACTTCTGCTACTCTGACTTTGATGATATCTTCCCATCCATCCAGCGTTTGGATGCCGATGTCATCTCTATCGAGGCGTCCAAGAGCGACATGAAGTTGCTCAAGACCTTCCAGCACTACGGATACGCTAACCAGATCGGTCCTGGTGTTTACGATATTCACTCTCCCCGTGTCCCCGGAGGCGAGGAGATCCAGAAGCGTCTGAGCTCCATGCTCCAATTCCTCCCCGACTCGCTGTTGTTCGTCAACCCAGACTGTGGTCTTAAGACCCGTGGATGGAAGGAGACTGAGGCGTCGTTGGTCAACTTGGTTAACGCTGCCAAATGGGCTCGTCAGCAGTACCCTTGAAGGGGTAGATTTACTTCCGAATCTTGCATCTCGTGCTTACTTACCATCGATTTTACATACTTGCCTGTTCGGAGGACGCTAATGTCACAAAAATTTAAATCCGTGTACTGGTTCTTTTGGCGTAGATCACGTGTAATCATATCTCACTTCATATCCCTCCACGTCGCAAGCGCGAACGTATAAAGTCTCGGTTTAATAAGGTCCCCTGTCCCCCTCGTCATCCCACCGTCTTTGATCTCTCGCCCATGTCTGCCACAACCAAAACCAAAACCGCTCCCACTAAGGATTCGCGGGCCAAAAAACCAAGATCCGCAACCGGCAACGGACACGATGTTCCGACCTCCACGGGAACGACCACCACGACTTCCCCGGCTTCGAGGATTACGCTCATTGAATATGGTAACAACAAACCCGACAAGGCTTCGTATGACGAGGAGCAGGAGAGGATAAAGGCCGAAATTGATGCCTTGCAGGTCAAAGTTGTACGTGTCATTTTCGCGCCGAGTTTTCGCTTTTGTTTCCGGTTCGAATCATCCTCTTCTGCAAATATTTGTTTGAGTATTGGGTGTGGTCGCTTCCACGATTCACTGTCGGTGCTCTGCAGCGCCGGAAGCGCATACAACGTCTTCTTGACGTGTTTCGTTTGTCAAGATCAGCGGTCTGCCCGGGTTCATTCAGTTCCCGTATCACACCCTCCCGTCCCCATTTATCAAGCCCTTTCCCATCTCTCCCGTTCGTTTCCTCTTTACTGCCACCATCGTTGTCGCTTGACCCCCTCCCCTGTTGAATCAACTCACTCATCCTCTCCCTCTTCCTCGCGCGCGATCGTGTGCAGAGCGCTGTCCAGAAGAAGATCAACTTAGCTGAAAGTGACTCAGGCGAAAACAAAAGGTGGGAGATCCAAGGGGAGCTCAACGACATTCGCGGCCAACAGTCAGAAAACAAGCTCAACCGCGGAAAGGTGTTCGACCGGTTAAAGGCTCTCCAAGAGAGAATTCGAAAAAGGGTGCGCCACTTTGTCGCTTCCACTTGTCCAGCCTTTGACGAGCATGCGCAACAGATCAATGACCTCAATGCTTCCAGGGCCAAGACCAAGTTTAGGTCTGTTGAAGAGGTTGACGCTCATATCAGGTAATCTCAGGGTTTACGCTCCTTCGACTGGCCACTGACATAAAACTTTGTCACAAAGCACTCTTGACCGCCAAGTGGAGTCAGGAAAACTCAGGCTCGGTGACGAGAAGCGCGCCCTCCAGGAGATCTCTAACACCCGCCGCCTTCGCCGAACCGTTGAAGGCTTCCAAACAGAGCAAGCCGCCATCGACCGTGAGAAAGAGGAAGAAGAACAACTCCGAGCACAACTTAACGACCCAGAAGCCAAAGCCATCTCAGACCGCTACGAGAAGCTCAAAGCGGAACTTGACGACCTCAACCGGAAAAGCGACGAGGTGTCTGCCAACAGAAGCAAACTCTTCGACGAACAACATGCTATTCAGCAGGAAGTCGATGAGCTTTGGAGCCTGAAGAAAGAGTCACACCAGAGGTTTAAGGATGCAGGTCAAAGGCATTGGGTGAAGGTCAAGGAAGATCGGGCGAGGAAGTCCGAGTTGCTGCGTCAACAGAAGGTGGCGGAGGAAAAGCAGAAGAAGTCGGACCTCGTTGAGAGGCTGCGGGAGGAGGCTTCAAATCCGGCATACCAGATCGAGATCCAGGATTGCCAAACACTCATCAACGCCTTCTCGAAAGGTACCACTTCGGAGGTGCCTGTCGTCACTTCTGCTGCTGAGCCGAAAGCGACGAGTCTCGCTGGTGTTCCTCAACTCGACATCCGCAAAGTCGACGCCCCTACCGACATGATCGCGAAGAAGAAGAAGGGAGAAGAGGAGGAAGCTTATTTCGTTGCTGGGAAGGGTAAGAAGTCGAAGAGGGGACCAAGGACGAATGGTCTCAACCCGCCCGCTCTCTCCACTCCTTCGACTTCAACTTCACAGTTCCACATTCCTCTCCCAACACTGACCGCCCTTCTCTCGCTCTCCATCCCTCCACCAGGCTCGAAGGACGAGATCCCACGTGTCGTTGAGGATCTCAAGATGAAGAAGGCATGGTTCGAGGCCAATCAAGAGCTCGCGACTAAGGAAAAGATCGCAAAGGCCGACGTCGAGATCGAGAGGATCCTCAAGAGCGTTGAAAGGGATGCGAACAGCGATGCCGCCCCAGTTAACCGCGGTGCCGCTCCAGCTAGACGCGACGTCGCTCCATTTAAGCGCGATGTTGCTCCAGCCAACCACGATGCCGCTCCAGCTAACTGTGACGGCGAGGTTCCCGCTGACCCTGCTCCTGCCGTTGCGTGGTTCGCCGATGATGCCGAGACGCCGGAGTCGCTGTGGTGACCATACAGTAGTTGCACAACTACGATCGATGTGTATCCGGCGGGGCTCCTGAAGTTCTTGGCATTCAGCAAACACATTTGCTGGGAGTGTTGTTCTCATGCTTACAAGGAATTCACTCACTATTTTTTACGAGTTAATATCCAACATATGGGGAGAAAAAGTCGAGTTGCGTGACTATGCGTATCCTGCGTATGATACGGTGTATTACATGATCCTACAAACAATGCAAGACCCTCACCAGACCCGCGCCCATCGTACTAATTAACACCCCGTACAGCAAGAATGAGTTACGCATTTTCCACGGTAATATTGTCAGACGTGTAGCCCAAGGGGAGGGACTGCAATTCTTGAATCGCATGACTATGCGGTGAAGGTGGATGTTTAATTGAACTTTGCTAATGACCCACTCCGTAATTACAGGCAGGAGAAATAAACAATGGGATAATGTGTGAGGTGTGAGTGCCAGTGAGATGAATCCAGGTATGGGCGAACGAAGCGCAGATATGTACAACGGTATCAAGGATGTCAAATGAGACTCCCTGGGCTACCTTCTTGCCTGTGGATCCGGTGTTGGTGGATGTACAGGTGACTGAGCCCCGGGAGTCATTGGTGGATCGTCGTTCTTCTTCGGCATCACCGCGCTCGCCCCCCACCTCGCCCCCCAACTTGTAAAGAATCTGAGTAACCAAGTGGGCTTCAAACTCGGATGCTGCACCACATCCTCCTCATCTTCCTCTTCCACCCCTTCGAGGAACTCAACCAAGTCTCCCAAGGCCACTTCCTCCTCGACTTCGGATTCATCCCTACCGAGCGAATCCACAAGCCTTCCCTCCCCATCCAACGTCCATTGCAAGCGATTAAACCGACCATGAGCACCGTTCGCACCTTGCGGCAACCTTCTACCTGTTCCAAACACCTTTTCCCTGAGTTCGAGCGTCTTCCGTCGGGCGGGTGAAGCGACCCTCCAGAGGTATTCTGGACGGAATTGTCCAGATTCGTATTGGAGGGCTTTAGTCTCCTGAGCCATCGAATCCGCTTTGAGTCTGATCGACTCGACCTCGCTTATGACGCCCCCGCGAGCGAGGAATGGGGAGAGCTTCTGGTTGTGTTCTTGGTATTCGTCTAGGAGGACTGAGTTCGTTTCTGATAGTGTGTGACACAGTTGCTACAGAGGGGAATGACGCTGAGGTGAGCACGAGACGAGGATCGGATGGAACGATCGATGGAAAACAGACCTCCATGCAAGTGATCATATTTTGGAGATGTTTCTCCCGTCTTTGCATAATTAACAGCTGCCCGCAAAATTCGACGTCGATCTTCATCCTTTCGATCGGCAGTACCCGTAGTCGCTTCAACTGACTGACATCCGCGAAGCTCCTCCTCCTACAGGCAAGGCGTCAATATCATACCCACCCCACTGTTTCAACTCACCTCTGCAATTGCGAGCTGATCAACTTCCTCCTAGCCCAGCTCTCACCTCCATCAAACGGCATCTCAGACAAATCGCCCCAAGTAGTCTCGGTCCCATAGCCATCTGACGAACTCTCCGTCCTCCCAAAGTGCCCATGCGTGCTCATGGGATCCGCCCATGTCACAATACGGTGACCGGGACTTCGCATCAGCGGCCGCTTTTGGTCGAACTCGTTCACCTTCCGGTCGTATTCCGATATATTCACAGATGAGCTCGCCGCTGTAGGGATGGCGGACTGCAACCTATCGAAAGCGAACGAGGAGGCTGCGGTTTGATGTTCCCCTGATTGGTTGAACGTAGTGAGGTGGGGGTTTGAGGGAAGGAGAATGAGAATGTACTAACAGATGGGCGACACCTGACCGCTGCTGAGCGCGTATTCATCGTCACCACTGAAAACCAGGTTGATAAATCTCAGCGAAGTGCGCGCGCCGTACCAATTGGCTTACCCAGTAATAACCACAGTCGGCCCCACGGGGGTGTGGATTTCCTGCACGGTTTCTGGCGGCTGTGTCCACGGCCATGCCCTACCCGTAAGGTCCGCGCTCATTTTTTTTGCGCGCCCGAGCCTTGGGGACAAGTGAATAATAATAAACCCAGGATCTGGTCCATTCACTCACGATGTCCAGGATCCAATCTTTCTCTGGACCCTTCCCGACCAGTGGATACCACTTGGGAACTCGTGCTCTTCATCGGTGGACTTCCCATCCATTTTCATGATTTCCAAATCTTCCTCCCGCTCACCGTCACTGTTAACCCCCCCGCCTCCCCGAGTTCTCAGCTCGAGCACCCTACCATTCCAGAGGTATCGTAGACTGGAGGAAACATCTTTCCCGTAACTCATAATCCCGGTTACGAAAGCGGAAAGGTTAGAGGTGGTCACCACGTTTGGAGTTGACGAACTCTGGTTCGGGGTTGTCCGAAGGTCTGTTGTCAGATCGCCAATCTTCGACTTCAGCACTCTGTGGACTTTGAATGACTCAGATTGCTTAAACCGGTCATGAGCGGTATTGATTGCCTCAATCAACGCGATGTTCGAGGATGGTTGGGGTAAAGGGTGACTGTTATTCCGTGAAGTGTAATGGAAGACTGTGAGAGAATTGACGAATCCTCGAGGTTCAAGGAACGGATCGCGGGGAACTACCTGCACAGATGGTGAGTGCTATGAGGGACCGCGGTGAAGGACGAATTACTTGTCCGAGGTGGTGTAGTTTGTTTCGCATGGTGAACACCAAACTCAAGAGGGCTGAAACGATGGTGGGGTCCGCAACCCGTTCCATTGGCTGGGGTTGTGTCAGCGGAGTAAAAGTACATCGCAAGCACCCACTCACCCCAACGCGGACATGCGGTTCACCAATTTCTACTACCCACTTCTCTATTCCATCGACAGTGACGTCACATAAAAGGCCGTTTCTCTCGTAATTGAGGTCGAACATCCCGAAGACTGTGAGGCTGGCTTGAATAGCCCTGACGAGCCCCAGTACTGTGGCGTTGAAGACGTCGCCAGAGCGAACCTTGTCCGGAAAGATATACGTGGAAATGAAGCGGTCTATTGTGGTTTCCCTTGATTCATGTTAGCTCAAACCATGGGGTGCATGAATCTGCAGGTTTACCCAGGTTTCTGAAGTGTTAATGCGCTCCGGCCGCTGCATCCCATACGAAGCAGGTTTATGTTCGTCCACAGCTGCTCTCGAGCATGAAGGTAATTCCCATCCGGTATTTGGACAATTGTGAAGTCGGAACGGAAGTTTGCCAGTGACGTCACCATTATTGTCCCTCGTTCTGTCTTGAAAGATAATGATGAGAAAAGCAAACCGACGAGAGGAAGTTAATGTACCTCTTTGGGACGCGCGCCATCCCGACGAAGGACCTGAATGGCCTTTTCCCATTCCACTTGTGCCTCGTGATGCGTTAGCGGACTGGCGGGCGACAACACGGTCACTGCGATCTTTTTGGAGTGATGAGGAGGAGGTGGCAGAAGACGATACTTGTACTGGGAATACCTTGTGCTTAGGGTCCCCTGTGTATACCGTGAGGACCATTATTGGCCGTGTTCGCTCCACAACCCTAGGCTGATGATTCACCCAGGGGTATTGGAAGAAGCCAGAAAACAACACACCATTTCTCGACAGCATACATTTGATAACCCTCGAGTTCGAGTTCTTCCAAGATCTCAAACCTACAGTCCACACCGATCCATTCCTTGCCCGCCCAAGTTGGCGGTCTTGTTGTAGCACCAGGATCGGGTGACGAATGATGGCTGGCCGAACCAGAGATCGACCTTACGACTTTAGGAGCGGCTTTTGTAGCAGATTTTGGCGAGTTTCCATCACTGGATCGCCTAACGGTCGGTATGAGCAGCCGTTTGTGTGTTATCCCAAGATACTGCGGTATGGTAAAACCACTGGGCTGTGGTGACAAATACGGCGGCGGTGTATGTAACGACGACGTCCGTGAGACGTTGTGGTGGTTGGGGCTGCTGGTTTGGGAGATGGGTGTGCTTGCCAAGTACAACATTCCAGGGTATTTTGGTGGTAGTTGGCGTGAGGGTCACTGGCGAGATCGGGGCGCCTTCTGCCGGATCAAAAACCCGCGATCAGCATACTAACTGCGTGTCCCTCAGGCCGCCCACCACCCCCACATTCACGACGGAGGTTACGTCGTCGCTTTCATCGACGGGCGAAGCGATGGATAAGTCAACTCTCCCTTACGGATACACTGGGCGCAAACCTCGCGTTCCATTCTTTATCAAACTCCTTGCCCTCAGCTCTTTCGCGTCGCTAACCTTTTTCGGATACTGGTTCTCCCACTTCCCGGACTGGAACCACGGTTCGCAAGTCCCTTTGCATGCACCAGAGATCCAAGCCAGATGTCGCGCCCTTAATACCAAGCCTGGGCCGCCCTCCGACTTCCACGACCGGACCGTATCCGACAGGTTTGCCGAAGGAACGAAACGCGTTTGGATCCGAAACGCGACTATCTGGACCGGGCGCGTTCAAGGTCTTGAGGTCATCGAGGGGGATGTGTTTCTCATGAACGGTATAATCAAAGCGGTTGGACATGTGGACTTGCAGTCTATGGGCCTCAATGACCGCGACGAAGTCGAGATTCTGAACGCGCACGGCGCATATGTTACCCCAGGGTATTTGTTTCGCCGCTAAATGCCCCTTTCTTCCGAGTTAAATCCCTCGTGCACATAGAATCGTCGATCTTCACTCACATATGGGTGTTGGATCATCCCCTTTGCTCGAAGGTGCTCTGGACGTAAACTCGTTCCATGGGCCAATCGTCTCTTGGCTTCGCTCTGTCGACGGCATCAACACGCACGATGCGGCCTACGAGTTAGCTGCCGCCGGCGGTGTCACCACCTCTCTCATTTTACCGGGCTCCGCTAATGCAATTGGCAAGCGTCCATTTCCATTTCACGACCCGTTCCGCTGAACCATTTCATAGGCGGCGAAGCCTACGTTATCAAGCCAAGGCAAACCAAAGAGAGATCTCCCACCTCACTCCTGGTGGAGCCTCCGTTTGGTTTGAACACCTCCGACATCAACTATGACGTCCCTCCCAGGTGGAGGCATCTCAAGCATGCGTGCGGTATGTATAGTCTGCCGCGCTTCGTGGTCTTGACTGATCGATTTCATCCTCAGGTGAAAACCCTGGTAAGTACACCAAACCTCGGAATTCTCTGTCACCTTTGACTCTCATGCACAGCGGGAGTATATTCCGGAACGCGAATGGATACTGTTTGGGCCGACCGCCAAGCGTTTGTCTTTTCTGCTGATGCTCTCATTCATGCTCACCTACAGTAATATAGATACAACGAGGCGCGAAAGCTCAAGGAAGCTCAAGATGCTTACTGTGGGAAAGCCTTGGCCGGAAGATGGGAGGGTCTTGGTGAATTCCCGGAAGAATTGAAATGGGAACAGCTCGTTGAGGTCCTTCGCGGCCGTATCAAGGTGCAGACCCATTGCTACGAAGCTACCGATTTCGACGGTTTCATTCGGGTGAGACGAGTCAGAATCGCCCAGCATGACACGCTCACAAATGTCACTACCCAGCTGTCGCAAGAATTCAAATTCCCCATCGCTGCTTTCCATCACGCCCACGAAGCCTACCTCGTGCCGGATCTTCTGAAGAAAGCCTATGGTACATCCATACGCCTCACGGGAACTTATAACCTTCTAACTCACCCGAAGGACAACCCCCGGCCATCGCAATGTTCGCCTCATTCTCCAGGTACAAGCGGGAGGCTTTCAGGCATTCCCAGTTCGCTCCAAAGGTCCTCAATGATGCCGGTATTCCTGTCATCATGAAGGTTGGTTGTACCATGCGCAAGTGTCCCAACTAGACGCTCAACATTTGCAGAGCGATCATCCCGGTATCGTATCTCGTTGGTTGCTCCACGAGGCCCAGCAGGCCCATTACTACGGCCTTCCAGAGGCTGTTGCCCTATCTTCCGTCATTTCCACGCCCGCGCAGACACTGGGATTGGACCATAGAATTGGTTTCATCAGGAAAGGTGAGAAATTGTGCGGGTAATCTTCTACCACAAACTGACGCAGGGCCCTAGGGTACGACGCTGGTGAGCCGAATAAGACCTCCGTCCTGGCGGTCTGATAGTAAGATCACCTTCAGACGTTGTCCTTTGGGACAGTCACCCACTCACCCTCGGTGCGACTCCCCAACAGGTTTTCATCGATGGAATTGCGCAGTTCGTCCGTCCCCATATCCTGACCAGGCCTGCATCTACTTTGAAGGCCCCTAAGAGTCCCGACTTCGAAAGCGAGGCTAAGGCAGCTGTTGAGTACGAAGGTCTTCCGCCGTTGCTGCCGAAGGAGTCGACTCCACGGACCATCCTATTCACCAATCTCACGAACTTTTGGGTGCGCAAGGGTAACAAGGTCCACGCGGTTTTCAACGACCTCACTTCCGCAACCGATCGCGCAGAACGCGGTGTGGTCGGTGTCAAGGCAGGAAGTATCGTCTGTGTTACGGCGAAGGAGTGTAAACATTTCAAGTTGTCGGTCAATAGGATCGTAGATCTCGAAGGCGGTGCTGTTCAACCAGGCCTTGTCACTTATGGTTCCAATCTCGGGCTTCAAGAGATCGCGATGGAGAAGTCGGCTGGCGATGGTCCCGTCTTCGACCCCTTGACCCATACTATCCCCAAGATCCTTGGCGAAGAAACCGTCATCAGGGCGGCGGATGGTTTGCAGTACCAGACCCGCGACTCTCTGTGGGTTCACCTTTAGAAACCTTCCTCAATATTCGATTTTGACCATCTCCGGACAGGCTGGCTTATCGTGCTGGAGTCACTTCGGGTATCGCTGCTCCTGCCAACGAAGGTGGATTCCTGTCAGGTCTCAGCGTCAAGTTCTCAACCAATGCGCTTCACAAACTCGAACCCGGCGCCGTGATCAAGGATGTTGTTGCTCTTCACATTTCCATTTGCAAGGGGGCACAAGTGAGCACGAGCACCCAGATTGCGCTGCTTCGCCGACTGCTCGGTGGCGAGGTTAAGGGAGAGGTTGGATATTGGTTCAAGCAAGTGAGAAGGGTACGTGGCAAGGTCCCGGATCTACGAAAATTTCCATGCTTATGCTTATCGAATACAATTCTACGCGTAGGGAAAGGTCAGACTCGTGGTCAAAGTCGAGAGCGCGGATATTATGGCGACTCTGCTCCGCCTCAAAGCCGAAATCGAACACAAGACCTTCGCCGAAACCAACATGCACAAAGAACTGATGCTTACATTCTCTGGAGCGACTGAAGCCCACCTCCTCGCTCGAGAGTTGAGGCATGCAAAAGTCGGTGTTCTCGTCCACCCGCGACCCTTCCCTTACACTTGGGAATCACGGAGGATGTGCGTTCAAGATCTCATCCAATTTGCGAACCATTCACTAAATTTTTTAACCTGTCATAGCATTCCCGGACCTCCACTGACCCCAAAAGACTTTGTATCGTACCTCATCTCACAGGATATCGGAGTCGGGATCATGCCACAAGGTATCGGTTCGGCAGATATGGACGCCTGGGCAGTGCAAAACCTCAGGTTTGACGCAGGCTGGGTGCGCAGCTCCGATTCGCCGCCTTTTTCAGACAGGATCGGCTGACCACCTTTACAGATTCACAAAATTTCAAATGGGAGGGTTTCCAAGATCCAAGCCTTCGAAATTGCGTCTACGAACGTTGATTCGCTCCTCGGTCTCACTGCTCAGGACCGCAAGGGAGAGATCGGCCCAGGTGCATTGGTCGCAACTAAAGGAGGTGATCTGCTTGGTTTCGAAGGCAAGGTTGTTGCAGTTTTGCAGAAGGAGCTCGGTGTCACCAATTTGTTTGAGTAAATGCCAGCCGTGCCTCAGCTGTCTACTGTTGCTAGTCTCTCGGCATAGCCGACGCTTCAAATCCAATATCAGAGGTCACTGCCCAAGTCGCGTTGTGCCATGAATGGGGTATTGGTCGGTGTTGCCATTACAGCCTGATGTCAGCGCGTCTAGTTCTCAACGGTGAACTTCGTGCGATGTTTAGGGCGATAACTGAGCGCTGAGCGCTCGAAAGACGTCAGGCCTGTTCGGGAGCGCGGCTTTAGTACTGCTTACTTTCCCTTCGATCTTGATACCGAGGATAGTGTGCCACAGGGGCTTAATGACCAGCACGCGATACGCAGGGAAACAAACGAGTTGCTTCATTGGCAGCGGTAGAACATATCGTCGGCGCCGCCGCGGACGCTAGTGTATTACATAGTAGCATCTATGGTAAACCCACCTTTTGGTGATAGGTTTGTGACGCACATGGACCGTATTGATTTTTGGCCATATTAATTAACTCAAGCTAGGATCATGGCCCGGAACTATCATGAACGAAGCGAATTTCAGCCGACTCGATGTATGCAACAGATCGTGGAAGAGTACCTTCAGCTCTAGTTGAAGGAGCCACGACACCCATGGGTACAGGGCACTTCGGAAGTGTGCGACGACCACGCTATGGTGCGGTTGATGCGAGCACGTAGCCCAGAATTCACGGGTACCATTTCCAGACCTAATGCGATGGTGATGGGTGGAACCCGCTGGCAGGAATTTCGAATGAAGAACTCGTGCCCGCCGCAGGCCAGTGCTCCGGGCCACAAGTCTAAAGAATAGTTTACAGGATCTCATATCACATTCCCATGCATCTTCTTTGCTAGCGTTTGCATCCATCTTGTCCTTGGATTCCGGACAAACGGACTCGATCACTGTTTCGAAGGCAGTGACCAGCGCCCACCACCCTCCAGCACATGCCAAGGACTTGCTCGAAATATTCGTTTCGCTACTTGACGTCAACATATAAGCTGCGGAACTGCCCACTGTCCGGTGACTGGCGGACCCGACTGCTTTCAGCCCGAATATTAATGACGCCCTAGCTTTCGGGTTTGCACGCTTGGTGACCTCGACGGACTTCCGAGACCTCTGGACCCTTGTCAATGTGACGCACCAAAGCTTGCTTCATCCAGGCAGCCTCATCCGTCTCTCGTTCTTCTGACGTGTTATTCGGCACCAAGGGGTATGAACATGGCGATGATATGTTTAGTTTGGCGCTGCCTCAAAGGGTTGAAGGATACATACTTCACACAGGTATATGTTCATTTGGACAAGCGCCGTATGACAAAGCCCGCCGTGGAGTCCGCCTTCCGTTGCGGTAGAGTCACCAAGAAGTGCTCAGGGACGGGGAGCGTTACGTCTCAAAGAAACGCAGATCCCACAGCAGACCTTCAATACGTCTGTGATACTCTCCACCGTCTCGTGTCGGGTCTGGGCTCCAACGTTGGTCCATGTCCTACGTTCTGCAGCTTACGAACTCCCTCCTCTGTCTGATGGTTCTTTTCTCTTCGTTCTCAATACAGGGTGGATAGCCACGGTTCTCGGTTCCCCGCCTTGCCATGTTTCCACCAACCGCCGTCCCCGCAGTAAATCCTCAAGCGATCATATTTCCTGTCCAGATGCTACGGGTGCAAGCCGGGGACACATTGGCTGACGAGGTATAAATACATGAGGACGACCTGTAAAATACGTCTCCCTCACGGACAAGATGGTCATCACATCAGGTTTCCTGGCTCTTTCCTCCCTTTTCTTCCTCACAGCTCCTGTTTCCGCCGTACCATCGTCGTTTGGCTGGTCGCCCAGGGTATGTTTACCCAAAATTTATCGTCCTCCTTCGCAACGGCTGAACGGTCGTACCTCAGACATTGGAGAAGCGCGATATCCTCTGGGAAAACTGCTCGGTATTCGATGTAGACTCACAGGACCCCAACTTTGCATGTGGCTACCATGAGGTTCCGATGGACTATCATGATGAAAGCGCCGGGACGGCACGCCTGGCAGTTGCGAAGTACGTCGCGACCGCACCCCAAAAACTTGGCACGCTCTTCGTGAACCCAGGTGAGCAGACGCTATGTTATATACCATACATACCACCCTAACTTTCCGTCGTACGTAGGCGCGCCCGGTAACGGGGTCGAGATTATTGTACGATACGGACAGAACATTAGTATGCTCTTCCAGGGAGCCTACGACATCGTCTCCTGGGATCGTCGCGGCGTTGGTCTCTTCACATTGTATGTATCCCCTGACTTCCTCGCAACCATCCCTCACGTATCATTTCCACCTAGCCCTGGTCAAGTTACGTGCTTCGATTCTCAAGCTGAGGAGGAGGCGTTCTTCCAGAACACCATTGTTCAGTCGGTCAACCAATCCATCGCTGGAAGATTCGATCAACGGGATATAAACGAACTTTTCTCCCGCACGGAAGAGAGTTCCCGTTTGCTTATCGAGCTCGGGAAAAAGTGCCAGCGTGGACCCGTTGGGAAATTTTTGCAATTCCTTGGCACAAGCTCGACCGTTCGTGACCTGGTGTCTCTTGGGGATAGCATCGTTGGGAAAGACAAGCCGATTGACTACTGGGGTTTCTCGTATGGCACTGTGATTGGGATGAACTTCCTCAACAGTGAGTCCCATATCAATTATTCACACAATTCATCTCTTACAATATGTTCCCAGTGTTCCCCGAGGTAAATTCCATCCTGTGCTGCTTTTGCACACGTTCTGACCCTCTGTCCAGCGCGCTGGCCATGTAATCCTTGATGGTGTGGTTGATTCGAAAGCATGGGTGTCTTATAAAGTAAGTGCTCCGATAATACCTCTAGGTACCCTTTCCTTATCCATTTCAGATTCCGCGTATTTTACTCACCGACGCGGAGAAGACATACTCCGCGTTTGCCGATGCTTGTGCAGCATCGGGCAAGGCGGGTTGCAGACTTGTCGAATTCCTTGGCGATGGTGCGAATGGGGATGATATCAGACAACTCCTCGATGATTCTCACGACGTACGCCCTTTATTTCGTCACAAAAGATATACCTCCGATCTTTCAACCCTAGACTGCCCTAAGGCTATTGCGAGCTGGATTTGATCAACTCCCTATTAAACCTGGTGAAATGAAGGGTATGTCATTCCTACCGGCTCCGCTATTCCCGCGGTTGATTATAAATTTAGCCGAA
>Ga0307515_10003694_pt1 | contig 32127 bp, 31 predicted proteins | sample 17_EM_MG_FD_194513 | JGI IMG/M metagenome (GOLD analysis project Ga0307515, IMG submission 194513) | Populus trichocarpa ectomycorrhiza microbial communities from riparian zone in the Pacific Northwest, United States - 17_EM | ecosystem: Host-associated > Plants > Roots > Unclassified | place... | reverse complement strand
GGCCGATGCCTTGAGCAGGCGCCGGCGCGCAGGCATGGCGATGGGGGATGCGGCTTGGTTGTCGTCGGTCATGGTTTGTCTCCTGTTGCAGGAAGGCGGCGAAGTGGTCTTCGCTCGCCGGGGGTTTGTGAGGGTCAGCGGGGAATGAACTTGACGTTGTTGAGCTGCTCCTGGGCCTCCAGCAGCGAAGGGATGAAGCGCTCGCCCAGGCCCAGGTTGCTGGCCTGCACGAAGCTCTGGTGTGCGGCCTCGGCGAGGAAGGTAGCGCTCGGCAGCATCTCGGCCATGTGAGTGAAGTAGCGCAGGTCTTTCTGCGCGCTACCGATGGCGAACTTCATGCCTTGCAGGTCGCCCTTCAGCATCGGGCCGACCATCATCTGAAAGATGCCGGAGTTCACGCCGCCGACGGAGATCACCTCGAACAGCTTCTGCAGCGACAAGCCGGCCTTGGCGGCCGTGGCCACGCCCTCGGCGATCGAGGCGGCCATGGTCATCGCGAGCATGTTGCTGATGAGCTTGAGCACGTGCCCATGCCCGGGTGGGCCCACGTGGAAGATGTTTTCGCAAAAGGCAGCGAGCACCGGGCGCACCCGCTCGAAGTCGGCCAGCTCCGCGCCCACCATCGTGTTCAGGCGCCCTTCTTCGGCCTCTTTGGGCGTGCGCGACAGCGGCGCGTCGATGTAGAGCACGCCCTGAGCCTGCAGGTCGACGCGTACCTTCGCGGCCAGGGCAGGCTCGGCCGTGGAGGTGTCGATGACGATGAGGCCTTTGCGTGCGCCGGCCAGCAGGCCGTCGGGCCCGTAGACGATCTCGTCGACCTGCGGCGAGCCGGTCACGCACAGGATGACGATGTCGGCCTGCGCCACCTCGGCGCGGGTGTCGACCTCCTTGGCGCCGGCATCCAACAGGTCTTGCAGGTTGCCGCGGTTGCGGTGCGCCTTGAAGCGCAGCGAGTGGCCTTTAGTCAACAGGTTCTTGGCAATGCCGTGGCCCATCATGCCGAGGCCGAGGAAGCCGATGCTGGGTTTGCTCATGGTCTCTGTCTCCATCAGTTGTTGGATGCGGTGGTGGCGATGTCGGCGGCGGGCTGTGGGCTCGTCTCGCCGGCCGTGTCGCCTGCTGTCATCCACAGGTGAATGAGGCGCTGGTAGCGCGTGGCCACCTGGTCGATCACGCCGGCGTCGTCCAGCGTGCCGGCGAACCAGCCGGTGGCGGCGTCGGCAAAGATCGAGCGGCCGACCGCGAAGCCCTTGCACAGTGGCTGGCCGGCCGCCACGCGAAAGCCGGCCGAGAGGTCGGCCTCGCTGGCTTCGAGCCCGAGCAGCAGCACGCCGCGGCAATGCGGGTCGTGCTGCGCGATCACCGCGGCGATGTGCTTCCACGCGGTGGCGTCGGCGGGTGCCTGCAGCTTCCACCAGTCGGGCCACACGCCGGCTTCGTAGATCTGCTGCATGGCGCGCGCCATCGTGTCGTCTCGCGCCGGCATCTCGCGCGGCGGGATCACTTCCACCAGCAGCTCGTGCCCGGTCGCGTTGCAGGCCTCGGCCAGCGTGACCATCGTGCGCAGCTGCTCGGCCATCAGCGTCGCACCGTCATCCGGGTGATGGGCCAGCAGGCACTTCACCACGTGCTCGCCGGGCCAGGTGCGCAGTGCGAGTGCGATGTTGGTGGTGTTCTTCTCGAAGGCGAGGGGCCGCGACCCTGGCCGCTCCACCGGCCGGCCTACCCACCAGCCGGCGCCGGTGAGTTGCGGCAGCACGTCTTCACCGTGCCGGCCATCGATGATCACGCCCGGCGTGGGGAAACCCGTGGCCTGGCTGGCAGCGCGTGCGGCGTCGTAGCCCTTGCGCGCCGCCCGTGCCACGAGCTGCTTGAACTCGGCGATGCGCGACACCGCCGCGCCATGGCGCTGGGCCAGCTCTTCGAGCTGCGCGCGGTGGTCGAAGGCCAGCACCGCGAGCGAGCTCCATTGCCGTGTGCGCGTGGAGGCGCGGTGCAGCTGCTCCAGGCGCGCGTCTTCACGCAGGCGCTGCGTGGGCGAGCCGTGCTTCAAAAAGTGGCTGAGTTCGTCCCAGCTCGGCATGGCCGGTGCGCAGCCATGGCGCGACACCACGATCGCGCCGCAGGCATTGGCGTAGCTCAGCGTTCGCTCGATCGGCTCGTTGCGCACCCAGCCGCGCAGCAGGCCGGCCATGAACGCATCGCCGGCGCCGAGCACGTTGAACACCTCGACCGGGAAGCCCGGGCCGGTGACGCCGTCTTCGATGCGCGCCGGAATGGCGCTCGAGTACGCCACACAGCCCATCGGCCCACGCTTCATCACGATCAGCGCTGTGGGCGACACCGCGCGGATGCGCTGCAGCGCCGCCAGGCTGTCGCTCGCGCCGCCGGCGATGTGGATCTCTTCTTCGGTGCCGACGATCAAGTCGCACAAGGGCAGCACCTGCTGCAGATGCGTGCTGACCTGGGCGGAAGGGACGTAGCGCTGCTCGCCGAGCCCTGGCGACGTCAGCCCCCACAGTACGGGGCGGTAGTCGATGTCCAGCGCGACGCGGTTGCCGGCAGCGCGTGCGGCCTGCATCGCACTGAGGCAGGCGTCGTAGGTCTGCGGGCTCGACAGGTGCGTGCCCGAGATCAGCAGCGTCTTGGCCGTGCCAACGAAGGCCGGGTCCACGTCGGCCGCAGAGAGGCCCATGTCGGCGCACTGCTCGCGGTAGAACACCAGCGGAAAGGTATCGCGGTCGCGGATGCCGAGGAAGACGAGTGCCGTGAGGCGCTTGGGGTCGGTGCGCACCTGCGACACGTCCACCCCTTCGGCGGCCAGCGTCTCGCGGACGAAGCGGCCGTTGTGCTCATCACCGACGCGCGTGAGCATCGCCGCCTTGAGACCCAGCCGCGATGCGCCGACGGCGGTGTTGGCCGGCGAGCCGCCCAGGTACTTGGCGAACGACTGCATGTCTTCCAGGCGGCCGCCGATCTGTTCACCGTACAGGTCGACGGCAGCGCGCCCCATGCAGAGCAGCTCGAGTTCCCTCATCAATGGACTCCTTTGGCTTTGGCCGCGCCGGCCGTCTTCTTGGGGGCCGCACGGCCGTTGGCCTTCTTCGCCGGCGCTGCTTTCGCGGCCTGCTCGGTGAGCTGGTGGCCGGTGCTCACGACCAGCGCCTGCGCCAGGCACAGCGGTGCCACCAGCGAGCGGAAGGCCTGCTTGGAGCCGACGCTCAACTCGAAGCACACGCGCGACGGCGGCTTCAGCGGCGACAGCGAGCTGTCGGTGATGGCGATCACCGGCACGCCGCGGGCATGCACGGCCAGCGTGGCATCGATCACCTCTTGTGCGTAGCTGTGGAAGCTCGCGACGATGAGCAGGTCGTCGGGGTCGATGGCGCGCAGCGAATCGGACAGCATGCCGCCCATGCCGTCGAGCCGGTAGGTCTTGAGTTCGAGCTGGCCCAGCGCGTAGGCCAGATACGCCGCCAGCGGATATGCGCGGCGCTGCCCCAGCACGTGCACGCACTTGGCGGCGCAGATGAGCTGTGCCGCAGCCGTGATGTCGGCCTCGGTGACGTTCTCTTCCAGGTGACCCAGCTCGGACACTGCATCGCCGACGAACTGGTGCAGCACGCCCGACTCCGCACCGGCCGGCTTGCTGCGGCGGCGCAGCTGGTCGATGCGCTCGCGGTAGCTGGCCGAGCGCTCCACCAGGTGATCGCGAAAGACCTGCTGCATCTCGGAGAAGCCACCGAATTCCAGCGCGTTGGAGAAGCGGATCAGTGATGAGGGCTGCACGCCGGCTGCATCGGCCACCGAGGCCACGGTACCGAGTGCGAGTTCGTTGGGCTTGTCGAGCGCGAAGCGGGCAATCAGTTGCAGCTGTTTGGGGAGCGTGGGGTAGACGCGCGAGATGGCGTCTTTCAGGTCGTCGTAGTTCAGGGCTGCAGGCATGGGGAATTCACTGATGGGGAACTTGGAAAAAGTAGAACAAACGTTCTTGTATGAACGCAGAATAGAACATACATTCCATTGTGTCCAGCGTTTGTTCGCCACCTCATGTCCACAGAAACCCGACCTGCTTCGCTCGTCACTGCCCCCATGGTGTTCACCGTCGCGCTGCTCGCCAGCACGCCGCTGTGGCTGAGCCAGGTTGGCCTGTACCAGTACCTCGCGCTTGAAATCATGATCTGGATGATGTTTGCGCTGGGGCACAACCTGCTGCTCGGCTACGGCGGCCTGCCGTCGTTCGGCCACGGTGCGTACTTCGGTGTGGGCGCCTATGCGTTCGGCCTGTTGCAGCAGCGTGCCGATGCAGGTCTTGGCCTCGGTCTCATCGGCGCGGTGCTGATCGCGGCGCTGTTCGGCATGCTGGTGGGCGCCTTCATCTCGCACAAGCGCGGCATCTACTACGCGCTGCTCACCATCGCGTTCGGGCAGGTCTTCTGGTTCGCCGCGGTCAAGTTGCACGACATCACGGGGGGTGAAGACGGCCTGCTCAACATCAAGCGGCCCGACTTGTCACTGGGCTTTGCCGACATCTCGATGAAGAGCAACGAAGCCTTCTTCTACTTCGCGCTGGTGCTGTTCGCGCTGGTGCTGGTGGCCTTGTGGCGGCTGATCCATTCGCCCTTCGGCCGCGTGCTGCGCGCCATCAAGCAGAACGAGATGCGAGCCGCCTTCGTGGGCCACAACGTGTGGCTCTACAAGTGGCTCGCGTTCACTTTGTCGGCCAGCGTGGCGGGGCTGGCGGGTGCGCTGTTCGCGATGGCGCAGCAGTCGGCCTATCCCAACGTGATGAGCCTGCACAACTCGGGCTTCGTCGTGATGATGGTGCTGATCGGCGGGGGCCTCGTGAGCTTCTGGGGCCCGGTGATCGGCGCGCTGTTCTTCATCCTCGCGCGTGACCTGCTGGGCGCCTACACCGAGACCTGGCTGCTCTGGTATGGCCTGGTGTTCATGGCGATGGTGCTGTTCCAGCCTGACGGCGTGGCCGGCGCATGGCAAAAGGCGCGGGCGCGTTGGGCGCGGCGAAGCTCGAGCCCGCCGGCTCCCGCGGCACCGATGAACCCCGTCGCCAAGGAGGCATGAGCATGGCCCTCTTCGAAGCCACCCAGCTGCACAAGCGATTCGGCGACAACGTGGTGCTCGAAAGCATCTCGCTCTCGTTCGAGGAAGGCCAGCTCGCCGGGATCATGGGGCCGAACGGCGCCGGCAAGACCACCTGCTTCAACGTGCTCACCGGCCGCTACAAGCCCGACCGCGGCACGGTGAAGTTTGCAGGTGAAGACATCACCGGCTTGTCGCCGCGACAGATCGCCTGCAAGGGCGTCTCGCGTTCGTTCCAGATCATGAATCTGTTCGACGACGACACCGCGCTCGACAACATCCTGATCGCCCTGCCCTCGGTGCGCGCGCAAGGCTTCTCGATGGTTCGCGACCTGGGGCGCAACACCGCGGCGCACGATGAGGCCGCGGCCATCCTGGCGCGTGTCGGCCTGGCCGGCAAGGAGCGCGTGGTGGCCGAGAGCCTGTCGTACGGCGAGCGGCGCGCTCTGGAGATCGGCGTGGCGCTGGCGGCACGGCCGCGGCTGCTGTTCCTCGACGAACCCACTGCCGGCCTCGGCAGCGAAGGCACGGCACGCCTGGCCGAGCTGATCGCCGAACTGAAACGCCAACTCACCATCGTCATCATCGAACACGACATGCACTTCCTGTTCAGCCTGGCCGACCGCATATCGGTCATTCACTGGGGGCAGGTCATCGCCCAGGGCAAGCCTGACGCCTTGCGCGAGAACCCGTGGGTGCAGCGCTCCAACCTGGGCCCGTTGTCATGAGCGCGGTGTTGAAGCCGAGTGCGAGCGAGGCCATGCTCGCCATCGACGGCATCGAGACCTTCTACGGGGAGACGCAGGCGCTGTTCGGCGTGTCGCTCACCGTGGCGCCGGGAGAGGTGATTGCGCTGCTCGGCCCCAATGGCGCCGGCAAGACGACGACGCTGCGCTCCATCCTCGGGCTTACGCCCCCGCGCAGCGGGCGCATCGCGTTCGACGGTGTCGACGTGACACGCCGCCCCACGCACGAGATCGCCGGCATGGGCATCGGCTGGGTGCCCGACGACCGGCGCATCTTCCCGACGCTCACCGTGGCGCGCAACCTGGCCATCGCGCGCAAGAAGACGCGCTTTCGTGCGTGGACCGAGAAAGAGTGCTTCGAGATCTTCTCGGCGCTCGAGTACCTGATGGCGCGCGAGTGCGAGAACCTCTCCGGCGGCGAGATGCAGATGGTCGCGATCTCGCGCGCGCTGCTCGGCGCGCCGGGGCTGGTGCTGTTCGACGAGCCCAGCCAGGGCCTCGCGCCCAAGGTCGTGCAAGACGTGATGTCGACCGTGCTGCGCCTCAAGCGCGAAGGCGTCTCGGTGCTGCTGGTGGAGCAGAACGTCGAGAGCGCGCTCGCCGTGGCCGACCGCGTCTACGTGATGCGGCAGGGCCGCGTCGTCCATGAGGGGCCGGCCGAGGCGATGCGCCGCGATGCCGGCCTGCAACGCCGTCTGCTGGGGATCTGAGATGAGTTCGACCGCAACTGCAACTGCGACCACCACCGCGACCGGCAAAGCCCCGCTGCTGCGCGTCGAGGGCCTCAGCAAGCGCTACCAGCGCGGCTGGCCGCAACGCCAGACCACCTTCTCGCTGGAGGCCGACTTCGAGATCGATGGCCCTGGCATCGTCGGCGTGATGGGCGCCAACGGCGCCGGCAAGACCACGCTGTTCGAGCTGATCACCGGCAGCAACCTGCCCACCGCCGGCCGCGTGATGGTGGCCGGGCAAGACATCCACCGCGTTCGCTACCGCGAGCGCGATCGGCTGGCGCTGCACTACCACCAGAGCTACCAGGTGCGTTCGTTCACTCGAACCCACCCGGCCTTCATGCTCGACCACGCAGAGAGCGCCCGCGCGCAGGTGCACCTGTTCGACGAGCCGCAGTTCAACACGCAAGACGGCTACATCGGCTTCATGCTCGACTTCTTCAAGCGCCTGCGCGACGACGGCAAGCTGGTGTTCCTGTGCCTGCACCCGAACGAGCCGGTGCACCTGGACATCCTGGCCGAGGTCTGCGGGCGCTTCATCTTCGTCCACAAGGACGAGAGCCGCGTGAGCCGGCTGATGCAGGCCGATTCGCTGAAGGAACTGGCGCGCGACCCGCGCGTGCGCCACTACCTGGGGAAGCTGGCGCCGGAGCTTTAAGGCTTCACGGCCGGGCTGTCGAACTCAGCCCGGGTTGCAATTGCAATCTCAGTCGAGCGCCAGGTTGGCGCGCTTGAGCAGATTGGCGCGCACGGAGGCGGGCATGTCGTCCAGGAACTCGGCGGCCACGTTGGCGTAGTAGAGACGAGCGCCGAAGATGGCAACGAGGGCGAGGAAAGCGAAAAAGTCGGTCACAACGGTTCTCCAAGGGTATACCCGTAATTTTAGGGTAAACCCTTAGGCCTCGCTTTGCGACGGACCGCTCAGTTCATGAACTTGTCGGCAAAGCAGCGCTCGGCACTGATTTGCGTCGTTACAAAAAATCCGCTTGACGCCATACCGATCGGTCGGTATTGTTCACGTACCGACTAATCGGTATGGAGCGCGGAAATGATCGAACTCACCGAAGGCCCGAAGAGAAAGCTGCTCGACGCCGCCCTGCGCGTGATCCGCGTGCAAGGGTATGCGGGCAGTTCGGTCGACGACATCTGCCGCGAGGCCGGCGTCACCAAGGGCAGCTTCTTCCACCACTTCAAGGGCAAGGACGAGCTGGCCATCGCCGCCACCGAGCACTGGACCGGCGTCACCGGCAACATGTTCGAGAGCGCGCCGTTCCACAGCCTGGCCGACCCACGTGAACGCGTGCTGGCCTACATCGATCTCCGCGCTTCGCTGATCCAGGGCGAGCTGGCCGACTTCAGCTGCTTGCTGGGCACCATGGTGCAAGAGACCTACAGCACGCACCCTGACATCCGCGATGCCTGCAACCGGGCCATCCTCTTCCACGCCCGCACCGTCGAGGCCGACCTGATCGAGGCCAAGCGCTTGTACGCCCCGAAGGCCTCGTGGGAGCCGCTCGATGTTGCGCTCTTTGCGCAGGCCGCCATCCAGGGTGCTTTCATTCTTGCCAAGGCCCAGCACGATGCGGCTGCGGCCACGCGAACCATCGCGCACCTGCACGAGTACGTGGCGTCGCTGCTTCCAGCGCCGGCTGCCAAAGCCACTCCCCGTTCCCGCCCCTCCGCCGCGGCCGCGCGGCGGTCTCCCACCTGAATGTCACCACCCCAGGAGATCACCATGCAAAAGCTCACCCCCTGCCTCTGGTTCAACTTCAACGCCGACGAGGCCGTCGAACACTATCTCGGCATCTTCAAGAACGGCAAGGTGCTCGAAGTCACGCACTACGGCGACGCTGTGCCTTCGCTCAAGGGCAAGGTGCTGACCATGCGCTTCGTCATCGAAGGGCAGGAGTTCCTGGCCCTCAATGGCGGCCCGCAATTTCCGTTCACCGAAGCGATCTCGATCGCGGTCGACTGTGCCGACCAGGCTGAGGTCGACCGCCTGTGGGCCCGCCTGAGCGAGGGCGGCTCCACCGGCCAGTGCGGCTGGCTGAAGGACAAGTTCGGCCTGTCGTGGCAGATCGTGCCGCGCGCCATGATGGACATGCTCAAGAGCCCCGACACCGCCAAGGCCCAGCGCGCAATGGGCGCGATGATGCAGATGACCAAGCTCGACATCGCGGCGCTGCAAGCCGCATTCGACGGCAAGTGAGGCGGCCATGAACCTCCGGACGACCTTCGTATTGATCGTGATGGCCCTGGCCGTGCTCTCGGCGTGGTTCACGGCCCCGCCCGACGAGACGGTGCTCATGGCCTCCACGCAAGACGAATCGTCCGGTGCGGCCACGGCACGCACCGGCTGGCGCTGAGCGGTGGCGCGTGACGTGACATGAACACCGCCACCCTTTACCGCCAGTACATCGCCTGCCTGAACGCCCGAGACCTGGACCGGCTCGGTGACTTCGTCGACGAAGAGGTGGACTACAACGGCCGCCGCATCGGCTTGTCTGGCTATCGGACGATGTTGGAAGGCAACTACCGCGACATCCCGGACCTGCGCTTCGCCATTCAGCTGCTGGTGATCGACGCGACCTCCGTCGCGGCGCGCCTCAACTTCGACTGCACGCCGGCTGGCCGCTTTCTCGATCTGGACATCGGTGGCCGGCGTGTCTCGTTCAGCGAGAACGTGTTCTATCAGTACGTGGACGGAAGAATCCGATCCGTGTGGTCAGTGATCGACAAGGCCGCAATCGAAGCCCAGCTTTAGCGCCCGCCGTGCCGGTGCCGTCAATCACTCCTCGTCACGCAACTTGTACTGATTAGCCAGCGCCGCCTGCTGGTTCGGCGGCACCGGGTCGTAGTGGCTCAGCTGCAGCGTGTAGCGGCCTTCGCCGCCGGTCAGGCCGTTGAGCTGAGTCTGGTAGGTCACCAGTTCGGCCAGCGGCGCTTCGCCGTTCACAATGATGCTGCCGTCGATCAATGTCTGCGTGCCGCTGATCTGGCCGCGCCGTGAGGCCAAGTCGCCGGTGATGTCTCCCAGGCTCGGCTCCTGCGCCGTGATCTCCACCTTGACGATCGGCTCCAGCACGATGGGCCGAGCCTTCAGCACCGCGTCGATGCAGGCCTTGCGCCCGGCGACGATGAAGGCGATCTCCTTGGAGTCCACGCTGTGGTGCTTGCCGTCGTGCACCGTGACGCGCAGGTCGTGCACCGGGTAGCCCGCGAGCACGCCGGCCTCCAGCGCCTGCCGCACGCCCTTCTCGACCGCGGGGATGAACTGCCCGGGGATCGTGCCGCCCTTCACCGCGTCGACGAACTGGAAGCCCTGGCCGCGCTCCAGCGGCTCGACACGCAGGAACACTTCACCGAACTGACCGGCGCCACCCGATTGCTTCTTGTGCCGGTGGTGGCCTTCGGCCAGTGCGGTGACCGTCTCGCGGTAGGCGATGCGCGGCGGGCGGGTGACGACGTCGCAGTGGTGCACGTCCTTCATCCGCTCGACCAGCGTGCGCAGGTGCAGCTCGCCCAATCCGTAGACGATGGTCTCGTTGGTGGTGACCACGTGCTCCAGGCGCAGGCAGGGGTCTTCGTCGACCAGCTTCTGCAAGATTTCCCACACCCGCTGCTCGTCGCCGCGCCGCTTGGGCTCGATCGCCAGGCCGTGCACTGGCACCGGGAACGGCAGCGGCTTGAGGTGCAGGTGGTCGTCTTCGGCGGCGTCGTGCAGCACCGCATCGAAGTGCATCTCGTCGACCTTCGCCACCGCGCACAGGTCGCCCGGCACGCCGCGTTGCACTTCCACATGCTCCTTGCCCTGCAGCATGAAGAGGTGGCCGACCTTGAATGGCTTGCGGCCGTCGCCGATGTAGAGCTGGCTGTCGCGCGTGACCGTGCCCTGGTGGATGCGGAACACACCCATCTTGCCGACGTACGGGTCGTTGGTGACCTTGAACACATGCGCGATCACGTGCTGCGCAGGGTCGGGCACGGCCTGCATCGGCTGTGCCGCGTCGCCTTCGCCTTTGAAGAACTGCGGCGGGTTGCCTTCCATCGGGTTGGGCAGCAGCCGCTCGATCACGTCGAGCAGCTCGCCGACACCCGCGCCCGTGCGCGTCGACACGAAGCAGATCGGCACCAGGTGCCCTTCACGCAGCGCCTGCTCCAGTGGTGCATGCAGCTCGCACGGGTCGACGTCACCATCGTTCAGGTAGCGGTCGACGAAGTCCGCGTCCACCTCGACCACCTGCTCCACCAGCGCGCGGTGTGCCTGCTCCACCGACGAGAACTGCGTCGGCCGCGAGGGGTCGTCGCTGGTATTGAAGAAGCAGTCGATGACCGACGTACCGTTGGGCGTCGGCAGATTGATCGGCAGGCACACCTTGCCGAAAGCCGCCTGCAGCTGCTGCACCAGCGCACCGCAATCGACGTCTTGCGCATCGATCTTGTTGACGACGATCAGGCGGCACAGCCCGCGCTGCGTGGCCCAGTCCATCATCCGCAGCACCATCTGCTCGATGCCGGCCTGGGCGTTGACGACGATCGCCGCCGTGTCCACCGCCTCGAGCGCCGACAGCGCGTGTCCGGCAAAGTCGGCGTAGCCCGGTGTGTGATCAGGTGGATGAACGCCTCGCCGTGGGCGAAGTGCGTGAGCGAGGCCTGCAGCGAATGCAGCAATCGCCGTTCCATCGGGTCGTAGTCGGAGACGGTGGTACCGCGCTCGACCGACCCTGGTGCACCGATCGTGCCCGAGCGCACGAGCAGGGCCTCGACCAGGCTGGTCTTGCCTGCCGTCGTCTGGCCGACAAAGGCCAGCGTGCGGATGCGGGCCATGCCCGGATGGTTGGAACTCGACATGCCGACACCCCCGCGCGCGATGCGCCACAGAACAGGAAGGATCCGGATCGAGTCCTCGCGCGGCGCGCGCGCCACGGCGGGGGCTACTGGCGCCTAGCGTACGAGATCAGCGGCTGCGAGGCAATGCAAGGGCTTGCAGGGCGGTGTGCTTCAGGGTGGCGCTGAGGGCTCTGTCGGCCCTTCAGCGCCGCCAGGCCTCAAGCGGCCTGCAACTTGAATCGCGACACCGCTTCAACCAGTTTGCGTGCCTGTTGATCCAGGCTTTCCGCCGCCGCGGCCGACTCTTCCACCAGCGCCGCGTTCTGCTGGGTCGCGGTGTCGAGCTCGGTCACGGCCTCGTTGATCTGGCCGATGCCTTCGGACTGCTCGTGCGATGCATTGCCGATGTGGCTGACCAGGTCGGTCACCTGCTTGACCCGGGCGACGATGTCGCCCATGGTGCGGCCCGCCTGCTCCACCAGCTCGGCGCCGCTCTGTACCGTCTCGGTGCTGGCGCCGATCAAGGTCTTGATCTCGCGCGCGGCCTGGGCCGAGCGCTGGGCCAATGCACGCACTTCCGCCGCCACCACGGCAAAGCCGCGGCCTTGCTCGCCAGCACGGGCCGCTTCGACGGCGGCATTCAGCGCAAGAATGTTGGTCTGGAACGCAATGCCGTCGATCACGCCGATGATGTCGGCAATGCGGCCGGACTTGGCGTTGATCTCGGTCATGGTCTGAACCACCCGGCTGACAACCGCGCCGCCCTGGCTGGCAGCCGTCGAGGCCTCGTGGGCCAGCCGGGTGGCTTCCTGCGCGGTATGGGCGTTGCTCTTCACCGTGCTGGACAGCTGGTGCATCGAAGCGGCGGTCTGCTGCAGGTTGGACGCCTGCTCTTCGGTGCGCTGCGACAGGTCGGCGTTGCCGGTGGCGATTTGCCCGGAGCCAGTGGCGATGCTCTCGGAGGTCTGGCGCACCGTTCCCACGAGTGCGGCCAGGCTTTCGGTCATGATCTTCATGGCACCCAGCAATTCGGCGGCTTCGTCGCGGCCTTGGGGGTGGATCGGGGTCGTCAGGTCACCTTGAGAAACGGCGCGCGCCACTTCCACGGCGTTGCTCAGCGGCCGGGTGATGGACGCGGTCAGCAAGCCAGCCAGCACCAGCCCACACAGCGTGGACAGCGCGGCGATGGCCAGCATCAGCGAGCTGGCGCGGCTGGTCGTCTCATTGATCGTGGTCGCGGTCTTCTGCATCAGCGCCAGCTGCGTGTCCTTGAAGGCGTCGAGCGTCTTGAAATAGGCGTCCTGGATCGGGCGGGTTTCCTGCAGGTTGATGCGTGCGGCTTCTTCCTGCTGGCCCGCTGCGGCGGCGGTGAGCACCTTGTCCATCGACTTGGTGTAGGCCGCGCGCTGCGTTGCCATCTGTTGGAGCGCATCCTTCTCGGCGTCGGTGACAGCGCCTTTTTGCAGCGCCTCCAGCAGCTTCGGGTTGCGGGCGCGCATTTCTTCACGGCGCTTCTTCTCGCGGTCGACCACGGCGGTGTCCTTGCCCGCCAGCACGATGTCGCGGGCGCTGAGGGCCGCCAAGTTGACGTTGTCCTTCAGCTCGCTGATGTTCAGCACCATCTGCATGCGCTGGTCCGCCAGGGAATTGACCATCTGGTCGACGCCTGCCAGCTGGCGCCAGCCCAGCAGCGCGACGGCCAGGCCGAAAAGAATGACAAGCACGAAGCCCGCAACGAGGCGCGTACCAATCTTGACGTTGTTGAGGATCAGCACACGAGCTCCCGCTTCGATTGTTGAATGTGGGCGGTATATCGGCGGCCCTCGGGGTAACTTGATGGCGCGCGGGCGTTCGGGCGAAACGAGGACGTGATCTCGGAGATTCAGCGAAAAAAGACCAGTTCACGCATGTCGATTTCGACCGGTCCCGGACGTCGAGTAGATAAGTGGCTATCAGGCACTCAACGAAACACCTCCCAAGGAGACATCACCATGACCCTTCCGACCACCCCGACGATCACTGTCTTTGAAAGATCTCCTGATCGCGGCAAAGGGTTGGCGCGTGACATGCGCGTTCGCTGGGCGCTCGAGGAAGTGGGCCTGCCTTACGAGGTTCGCCTGGTTTCCTTCGCTGCGATGAAGGAGCCCGCTCACCTCGCGCTTCATCCTTTCGGGCAGATTCCGACCTACGAAGAAGGCGATCTGGTCCTGTTCGAGTCGGGTTCCATCGTGTTCCATCTCGCGGAGCGCCACACCGGGCTGCTGCCTGCCGATGCGAATGCCCGCGCACGCGCGATCACCTGGATGTTTGCCGCCGTCAACACGGTCGAGCCGCCGATCCTCGACCTTCAGACGGCCAAGTTCCAGGAAGGCGACAAGCCCTGGGCCGAACAGCGCCTGCCGCTCGTCAGGGACCGCATCCGTGTCCGGCTGGGCGAACTCTCCGCCCGCCTGGCGCGTGCCGACTGGCTCGACGGCGTATTCAGCGCGGGCGACCTGATGATGGTGTCCGTCCTGCTCCGGTTGAAACCGTCGGGACTGCTCGACGAATACCCGAACCTGGCCGCCTACGTGGCCCGCGGGGAAGCGCGGCCCGCTTACCAGCGTGCGTTCGCTGCCCAGCTGGCGGTGTTCACCGGCAATGCGCCGGCGGGTGCCTGACTGCGCGCCCTGATGGGTCGGCTCTAAGGCAAGCGATCAGGCGAAATCCACCGCGACAGCGTGGCGAACATCTCGGCCACCTTGATCGGCTTGCCGATGTGGTCGTCCATGCCGGCGGCGAGGGCCTTGTCGCGGTCGCCGACCATCGCATTCGCGGTCATCGCGATGATCGGCAACCCGCGCAGCGTGGGCTCGCGCCGCAGGATGGCCGTCGCCTCATAGCCGTCGAGGACGGGCATCTGGCAGTCCATCAGAACGCCGTCGAATGATTGCGTGCCGAGGATGTCGATCGCCTGCTGGCCGTCCTCGGCGATGGTGACGACGATGCCGACACGAGAGAGCAGATCGCGCGCCAGCTCCTGGTTGATCGGGTTGTCTTCGACCAGCAGGATGCGCGCGCCGCGCAGACGCGCCTGTTGCGATTGCAGAGCGTCCGGCAGGCTGCGGTGGCCGGTTTCGACATCGCCCGCCCGTGCGGGCTGCAGGCCCAGCCTCGCGGTGAAGCTGAAGCGGCTTCCCACCCCGGGCTCGCTGTCGACGTGGATGTCTCCGTCCATCAGCGCCACCAGGCGGCGGCAGATCGCGAGGCCCAGCCCCGTGCCGCCGTAGCGGCGGCTGGTCGACGCATCGGCTTGGGTGAAGGGTTGGAAGAGCTGTCTCTGCTGCTCGATCGTCATGCCGATGCCCGAGTCGCGCACCTCGAAACGAAGCAGTGCCGAGGTCTCGTCCCGTTCGGCCAGGTCGATGCCGACGACGATCTCTCCGCGTTCGGTGAACTTGACGGCGTTGCCGCCGAGATTGAGCAGGATCTGTCCGAGGCGAGTCGGGTCGCCCACCAGATGGGTCGGCACCGTCGGCGAAGGATGGAAGAGCAGCTTCAGGCCCTTGTCCTCCGCCTGCATGCCGATCAGGCTGGCGACGTGGTCTATCACATGGGACAGGTCGAAGTCGATGCGCTCCATGTCGAGCTTGCCGGCTTCGACCTTCGAGAAGTCGAGGATGTCGTTGATGATCGCCAGCAGCGACTCGGCCGAGCGGTGCACCGTCTCGATGTACCGGTGCTGCCGCGGCTCGAGCGGGCCCTGCAGCGCGAGGTACGACATGCCGAGGATCGCGTTCATCGGCGTGCGGATCTCGTGGCTCATGCTCGCGAGGAACTCGCCCTTCGCGCGCGAGGCTGCTTCGGCCGTCTCGCGGGCCTGGCGGTCGAGGTCTGCACGCTTGCGCTCCGTCAGGTCCAGCACGTAGGCCACGCCCGACTCGTGCTGCCCATCGAGGAACGCGGCACCGACGAGAACGGGGATGCGGTGGCCGTCGCGATGCAGGTACTCCTTCTCGTGAGCGCGGCTGCCGCCGGTGCGCTGCATCTCTTCGGCACTTCGCGCGTCGGTGGCTTCGTGGCCCGGCGGCGTGATGTTGTCCCAGCGAAGGCGACCCGATAGAAGGTCGCCGCGCGACCGGCCCAGCAGGCCCAGGAACGAATCGTTGGCGTCGACGATGCGCCCGTCTGCGTGCCAGAACACCACGCCGATGATGTTCGACTCCACCATGCGGTGGATGCGGTCCTGGTAGGCGCGAAGCTCGCTGATGTCGCGGCCCACCATCAGCACACTCGTCACCTCTTGTTCGGCGCCGAATTCCGGCGTCAAGCTGACGAGGCTGCAGACGGGTTGGCCTTGCGAATCGGTCCAGTTCATCTCGAAGGCGAAGGCCCGACCGTTCTGCACGACGTCGGCCAGGCGCTCCCGCAACTGGCGGCCGGCGTCGTCGCCGAGCATCCGTGCCGCATCGAGCCCGACCAGTGCAGCCGGTGCCGAGTGGGTGTGGGCGGCGAGGGCCGGGTTCGCGTACAGGCACGCGAGCGAGCGGTCGAATCGGGCAATCACGTCGGGGGAGTTTTCGACCAGGGTCCGGAACTGCCGCTCCTGCTGCTCCAGCGCGGCCTGCAGCTCGAGGCGCGCCGTCACGTCGCGCGAGACGGTGATCACGTGGGCAGGCTGGCCCTCGCCCATCGGCATCTTCGAGATCGACAGCTCGAACCAGTGGCGGCCCACCGGCGTGTCGACCGCGATGACCTTGCCGAGCGACAGGCCGGTCTCGTCCGCCTCGCGCAGGGCGGCCTTCGCGATGGCGGCGCTCTCGGGCGGCAGCACCTCGTCCACCGTGCGCCCGATCAGGTTCTCGCGCGATGCCGCGAGGAGTTCGGGGTTCTTGGTCCAGGTGTTCAGGTAGCGCCCGTCGACGGTGCCCTCGAACAGAAAGTCCGGAAACGCATCGATGATGCCCTGCACGAACGCGAGCGTTCGCTTGAGCTCCTGCTCGGAGGCCTTGCGGGACGTGATGTCGCGCGCGTAGCGGATCGTCAGGCCTTCCTGGCTCTTCACCGGGAGCGGCGCGCTCCAGGTTTCGATCCAGCGCGTGTCACCGCGGGGGTCGAGGTAGTGCAGCTCTGACAGCCCAGCCGTGTCGGTGGCGTTCGCCGCGCTGTCGCGCACGAAGCGAAGGTCGCTCGGTGTGCCGTCGGGCGACCGCGGCGCATCGTCGCGAAGCCATCGGCTGAAGGGCTCGTTGCCGAGCACCAGCCGGCCCTGTTCGTCTTCGAGCCAGACCAGGAAGGGCAGGCTGTCGACCAGCGCACGCAGGAACGGCGTGGACTCTTCACCAGGCATTGGGGCGCCTCGGCGGAGTTGCGGCTTTGTCGGAAGGAGGCATGCGTCACCCGGACAAGTCTGGCGGCTTGCGCACTGCGCGCAGACCGCTTCGGGCCAGTATCACCGACCTTGGCACCTGATCGATCGTGCGCAAGCGCACAGGTAAGGTCTGGACCAGCGTTGCCCTAAGCCCCGGTGTCGAGCGGATACCCCGCTTCCCGCCACGCCTTCATCCCGCCATCGAGCGCAATCGCGCGGCGGAATCCCATCTCGTGCAGCGTGGCCGCAGCGAGCGTGGAGATGCGGCCGAACTCGCAGACGGCGAGCACGCGCTGCGTCGGGTCGGGCAGTTCGTCGTTGACGCGCAGTTCGAGCTGGCCGCGCGGCAGCAGGCGCGCGCCGTGCACGTGGCCGGCCACATAGGCCTCGCGTTCGCGCACGTCGAGGATCACCAGGTCGCCCGGTTGCTCCTCCACCTGGCGGCGCAGTTCTTCTAGCGACATGAACGACACCGACGAGGCTGCTTCAGCCAGCATCTCGGCCACGGTGCGCCCGCCGCTCATGTTCGTGCGCAGGGCTTCCGTCAGGTGGGTGGGCATGCCGAGGTTGAGCTCGCGCATCATCGTGACGAAGGCCTCGCGCTCGCGTTTCTGCAGGCGCGGGTTGTCGGCGATCTCGGTGCCGAGGGTCGAGTGGCTGCGGCCCTTGTAGTCGTGCGCGGGGTAGACCTTGAGCGCAGGGTCGAGCTTCAACAGGCGGTTGAACAGGCTGTCGTGCAGGGCCTCGGGGTCACCGCTGGGCAGGTCGGTGCGGCCGGTTCCGCCGATCAGCAAGGTGTCGCCGGTGAACACGCGGTCTTCGACGATCAGGCACATCGAGTCGCTGGTGTGGCCGGGCGTGTAGAGCACGCGCAGGCGCAGCTCACCCACGGCGATCAACTCGCCATCGTCCACCCGCAGGTCCACGCCCGGGTAGGCGCTGCGGCGGTGCATCACCGTCTTCGCGCCGAGCTGCTCTGCCAGCCGGCGCGTGGCAGAGAAGTGGTCGGCGTGGGTGTGGGTGTCGATCGCGTAGCGGATGCGCAGGCCGTGCTGCGAGGCGAGGGCCTGGTAGCGGTCGATCTGGCTGTTCTCGGGGTCGATCAGCGCGGCAATGCAGGTCTTGGCGCAGCCCACCAGGTAGGACTGGCAGCCGCCGGTGGCGATCTGTTCGAAGAGCATGGCGCCTCCAGCGGTTTTGTGGGTCGCCGACGAGGCCCGTGGACTCCGTCGGCAAAGAGTCGATCAGCGCGGCTGCTTGACGATCCGCAGGTAGGGCTTGGGCGCCTTCCAGCCGTCGGGGTAGAGCTTCTTCGCGTCGTCGTCGGACACCGAGCCCGCAATGATCACGTCGTCGCCCGGCTTCCAGTTCACCGGCGTGGCGACCTTGTGCTTGGCGGTGAGCTGCATCGAGTCGAGCACGCGCAGGATCTCGTCGAAGTTGCGGCCAGTGGTCATCGGGTAGGTCATCATCAGCTTGATCTTCTTGTCGGGGCCGATGACGAAGACCGAGCGCACCGTGGCATTGGTGGCGGCAGTGCGGCCGTCGGAGGTGCCGGGCTCTTCGGCCGGCAGCATGTTGTAGAGCTTGGCCACCGCCAGATCGGTGTCGCCGATCATCGGGTAGTTGACGGCGTGGCCCTGGGTTTCCTCGATGTCGGCGGCCCACTTCGAGTGGTTCTCGACCGGGTCGACGCTCAGGCCGATGAGCTTGGTGTTGCGCTCCTTGAAGTGCTTCTCGATGCCGGCCATGTAGCCCAGCTCGGTGGTGCACACCGGCGTGAAGTCTTTCGGGTGCGAGAACAGGATGGCCCAGCTGTCGCCGATCCACTCATGAAAGCGGATCGGGCCTTGTGTGGTCTGGGCCGTGAAGTCGGGTGCGGTGTCGTTGATGCGCAGAGACATGGTGAACCTCCTGGGTGGATGGGCCGAACATGCGGTCGGCGTGCTCAAGGCGTCGACCAATATAACGACCGGCTGAGACGGTCGCAAGCCAACTGCCTCAGTGCAACTGTCTCATTGGTTGTGCCACTGGAAAACAAGCTTCGCGCGCGGCCGGGTCGCGGCGATCAGGCGCGCATTCGGTTCGTCGGTCTGCGCGACCCAGGCGGTCGCTTCCTGCGGGCTGCGGCCGAACTGCTCGTGGCGTTGCGTGAGGCGCGTGGTGCGAAGCCCATCGTCGACCTCGACGTACCAGACGTCGTCGAGCAGCGCGCCCACCTCGGCCCAGGGCCCTTGGTCGAGCAGCAGGTAGTTGCCTTCGGTGATCACGAGCTGCGTCTGTGGCAACACGGCAATGGCACCGGCGATCGGTTCTTCGATCTCGCGGCGAAACTCGGGGGCGTAGACGATCTCGTCGGGGCGCTGCGCGCGCAGGCGCCGCAGCAGTGCCGCATAGCCCGCGGCATCGAAGGTGTCGGGCGCGCCCTTGCGGCCGGACCGGCCGAGCCGCTGCAGCTCGACGTTGGCGAGGTGAAAGCCGTCCATCGGCACCACCTGCGACACGTCGGCGAAGACCTGGTGCAGCGCCTGCGCCAGGGTCGACTTGCCAGCACCCGGCGGCCCGACGAGGCCGAGCAACTTGCGTTGCCCGTCTTGAAGCAGATCACGGATGCGATGCACGTAGGCCGCGGGAACGACGGGGAGTTCTGGTGAAGGCACGCGTCGATCCTAGTCCACGGGTTTCAGCGCGCACGCGCCTCTAAACTCGGCGCCCATGCCCTCTTACATCGCCCTCCTGCGCGCCGTCAACGTCGGTGGCACCGGCAAGCTGCCGATGACCGAACTGAAGGCCATGTGCGAGGCCGCCGGCTTCCAGAAGGTCGCCACCTACATCGCCAGCGGCAACGTGGTGTTCACCAGCAAGCTGGCCGAAGCCAAGGTCAAGGCCGCATTGGAGAAGGCGATGCAGGCCTATGCCGGCAAGCCGGTGGGCGTGATGGTGCGCACGGCGGCCGAGATGGCGGCGGTGCTGCAACAGAACCCGTTTCCTGAAGCGCCCGGCAACCGCACTGTGGCGATCTTCCTGGACGAACCGCCGCCGCGTGATGCGCTGAAGGCTGCGACCGGGCAGGCCGAAGAACAGATGGCCTTGGGCTCGCCCACGTGCAACGGCGTCAAGCCTGTGCGTGCGGCCCATGCCGCCCCGAGCCTCGGCGCCGCCTGCATCGCATGCGGGTTGCGGTCACCAGTACGGCCCTGGAAGACCGTCAGTGCGAAGGATGTGGCGGGTGCCTTCATGGGCTGCGCAGCGCGGCGGACGCAATTGACAAGGGTCGCTGCACATCACCATAGCTGCGCAGAACTTGCGAGATGACGACCTGGTAGCCGTCGAGCCAATTCGATTGCGCAGCCTTGGCCTGCAGGTGAGCCGGGTGTTGCATCAGCGCCTGCAAGGCCTCCAGCGATTCCCAGAAGTAGACGTTGGAGACCAGGCCGGCGCAATCGCCGCTGCCTTCCCAGGCCTCCTCGCCCAGGTAGCCCGGCAGGCTGCGCGCGACTTCGGCGATGGTGGCGTCGAGACGGTGAAACTCGTCGTCGAACTGCTTCTTCGCGAAGGTGAAGGTGGCGGAATACATCGGCAGCCCCAGGTGCTTGGCAACAGGGCCGCGAGTCTAGAGCTTGCGTGTGTCCCCGTGAAGATGTCAGCCCGATGAGGGTGAGGCCAAGTCGAAAATGCGCGCCGCCTCCACCCACTTCTGCCCCTCGGGTGTCCACGGCGTGGGCGCTTGGTAGTGCCACATCAGCGTCTCCCAGGCCTTGAGCCGCGGATCGTTCGCCTCGCGCTCGGCCTTGCGTGCCGCGTCGAAGCGGGCGTCGTCGGTCTCCATGAACATGCACAGCCGCGTGCCGAGGCGGTAGATCTCCATGCCGGTAATGCCGGCGTCGCGCAGGTGCTGCGCCACCTCGGGCCATACGGCGCGGTGGTGCGCCTCGTATCCGGCGATGAGCGCGGGGTCGTCCTTCAGGTCGAGCATCAGGCAGTGGCGCATCGGGTCTCCTAGAGAGCGCGGTCGAGGTGAACGTAGCCGCCGTCCGGGTGAAGCCACTGGCCTGTGGTGTGCGACGAGCGGTCGGACAAAAGGAACACCGCCATGTCGGCGATTTCTTCCGCGGTGGTCATGCGGTGGCCGAGCGGGATGCGCGCGGTGATCTTCTGCAGCGAGGCGGCCGGGTCGGGGTGCGTGGCGAGCCAGCGCTCGTACATCGGCGTCATCACCTCGGCCACCACCACCGCGTTCACGCGCACGCCAAAGGGTGCGAGCGATGCTGCCCATTCGCGCGTGAGCCCCAGCATCCCGGCCTTCGCGGCCACGTAGCCGCTGGTGCCGCCCTGGCCGGTGAGAGCAGTCTTCGAGGCGATGTTGACGATGGCCCCGCGCCGCGCCTTCAGCTGCGCCTCGCACAGGTGAGCCAGGAGGTAGGTGTGCACTAAGTTGGCTTCGAGCGAGTGCATGAAGGCCGCACGCCCGGCGCTCAGCGACACGCCGTCGTTGATGCCGGCGTTGTTGACCAGGCCATCGATGCCGCCGTATGTGGCGAGCGTGGCGTCCACGGCGTTGCGGCAGGCGGCTTCGTCGGTCAGGTCGAGCTGGCTTGCGCTCGCATGCGGTGACATCGCTTGCCAACGGGCGAGCAGCTCCGGTGCGACCGGGCTGCGGTCGAACACCACCGGCACCGCGCCTTCTTGCGCGAGCTGCGAACAGATGGCCGCGCCGATGCCGCTGGCGCCGCCCGTGACGATGATGATCTTGTCTTGGAGGTGCAGGTCCATGGGTGGTGAGGTGGCCCTTCGACAGGCTCAGGGCGAACGAGGGTCGGGCTCGGCCGAACGGGAGTGGGGCTCGGCGGCGAGGCCATAGCAGCGCTGCGCGTTGCCGCCCCACAGCGCATCGCGCTCAGCGGGTGACAGGCGCAGCGTCGACCAGTCTTCGACCAGCGCGACGACCTCGGCATGCGAGGCGGCCAGCAGACACACCGGCCAGTCGCTGCCGAACATCAGGCGCTCGGGGCCGAAGAGTTCGAGCGCCACGTCGAGGTAGGGGTGGAAGTCGGCCGGCGCATGGCCGTCGAGCCGGCCATCGCGCCAGTTCGCTTCGGTGACAAAACCAGAGAGCTTGCAGCTCACATGCGGCAGCGCGGCCACCGGCCGCAGCGCGTCGCGCCAGGCCTGCAGCACCGCAGGGTCGCGCTTGTGGATGGCCGGCTTGCCCAGGTGGTCGAGCACCAGCGCGTGGCCATCGAGGGCGGCGCAGAAGTCGGCCAGGCCAGCGAACTGGTGGTCGTAGACCAGCAGCTCGTAGACCAGGCCTTGCGCCTGCACTGCAGCCACGTTGCGGCGGAACACCGGGCTGTCGATTACCGCGCGCACATCGGCCTCGCCTTGCAGCACGTGGCGCATGCCCTTCAGCGCAGGCCGCTCGCTCCAACGCGCGAGGCGCGAGGCGGCATCGCCTTCGCGCAGCTCCGTCCAGCCCACCACGCCGGCGATCCAGGGGTGCTGTGCGGCCAGGCCAAGCAGGAAGTCGGTCTCGCCCTCTTCGGTGCGCGCCTGCACGGCGATGCAGCGATCGATGCCGCTGGCTTGCAAGTGCGGCAGCAAGTCGTCGGGCAGCCAGTCGCGCGCAATGCGTTCCATGCCCGGGCCGATCCAGCCGTACTGAATCGGGTCGTAGCGCCAGAAATGCTGGTGGCTGTCCGTGCGCAGCATGGCGATCAGCCTGTGTAGGTGTACTGCGCCAGCGACTCGGGCTTCATCTCGATGGAATAGCCCGGGCGCTTGGGCGGCATGTAGGCCGCGTTGCGCACCACGCACGGGTCGACGAAGTGCTCGTGCAGGTGGTCCACGTACTCGATCACGCGGCCTTCTTTCGTGCCGGCGATGCAGAGGTAATCGATCATCGACAGGTGCTGCACGTACTCGCACAGGCCCACGCCGCCGGCATGCGGGCACACCTTGAGGCCGTACTTCGCGGCCATCAGCATCACCGCGAGCACCTCGTTGACGCCGCCGAGCCGGCAGGCGTCGATCTGGACCACGTCGATCGCGCCGCGCATGATGAGCTGCTTGAAGACGATGCGGTTCTGGCACATCTCGCCGGTGGCGACCTGCATCTGGCCTTTCATCGCCTCGCGGATGCGGCGGTGGCCTTCGATGTCGTCGGGGCTCGTCGGCTCCTCGATGAACCAGGGCTTGGCGAAGGCCAGGTGCGGCAGCCATTCGATGGCCTGGTCGACGTCCCACACCTGGTTGGCGTCGATCATCAGCGTGAGTTCGGGGCCGGCCACCTCGCGTGCGATGCGCAGGCGGCGGATGTCGTCCTGCAGGTCGCGGCCGACCTTCATCTTGATGTGCGAGAAGCCGGCGTCCTTGGCCTCCTGCACCAGGCGACGCAGCTTGTCGTCGGGGTAGCCGAGCCAGCCAGCGCTGGTGGTGTAGCTCGGGTAGCCATTCGCTTCGAGGTCGGCGCGGCGCTCGGCCTTGCCGGCACCGCGCTCGCGCAGCAGCGCCAGCGCTTCGGCCGGCGTGATGCAGTCGGTGATGTAGCGGAAGTCGATCAGCTTCACGATCTCTTCCGGCGACATGTCGGCCACCAGCGCCCACACCGGCTTGCCTTCGGACTTGGCCCACAGATCCCACGCGGCGCTGACGATCGCGCCGGTGGCCAGGTGGATCGCGCCCTTGTCGGGGCCGATCCAGCGCAGCTGGCTGTCGGAGGTCATGTGCCGCCAGAAGCGGCCCATGTCTTCGGCGATCCAGGCCAGGCTCTTGCCGACGATCAGGTGCTGCATCGCGCGGATGGCGGCGCAGCAGATGTCGTTGCCGCGGCCGATGGTGAAAGTGAGCCCATGGCCCTCCAACCCCGGCGTGTCGGTCTCCAGTACCACATAGGCGGCCGAGTAGTCGGGGTCGGGGTTCATCGCGTCCGACCCGTCGAGCAGCTTCGAGGTCGGGAAGCGCACGTCGATCACGCGCATCGAGCGGATGGTGGTCATGGGCAGTCTTTCAGCACATCGTTCCGGGTGTCAGTCGCACAGATCAGTCGTACAGAACGGCTGCGATCTTCGGGTCGGTGATGTTGGTCTTGTCGTACCAGTAGAAGCCGGTGTCGATGATCTTCGGCAGCTTCTCGCCCTTCAGCGCCTTCACCGCCGCTTCGACGGTCTTGTAGCCGATGCCCACTGGGTTCTGCGTGATCGCGCCGGCCATCTCGCCGCTGGTGATCGCCGCCTTCTGCTGCTTGCCCGAGTCGTAGCCGATGATGACGATCTTGCGCTTCATCTCCTTGGCGCCGTTCAGCACGCCGATGGCCGAGCCCTCGTTGGCGCCGAAGATGCCCTTCACGTTCGGGTTGCCTTGCAAGATGGACTTGGTGATCTCGGTCGACTTGAGCTGGTCGCCGCCGCCGTATTGCACCGAGACGATTTTGACCTTCGGGTAGGCCGCCTTCATGCGGTTGAGAAAGCCGTCGCGCCGGTCGATGCCGGTGCGGCTGGTCTGGTCATGCACGACGAGTGCGACCTCGCCTTCCTTGCCGATCAGCTCGGCCATCTTGTCGGCCGCCAGGCCTGCGGCGGCCGCGTTGTCGGTGGTGGCGGTGGTGACGGGGATGTCGCTGTCCACGCCCGAGTCGAACGCGACCACCGGAATCTTCGCAGCCTGCGCCTTCTTCAGCAGCGGCGTCGCGGCCTTGCTGTCGAGCGCGGCGAAGCCGATGGCCTTCGGGTTCTTGGCCAAGGCGGCCGAGAGCATGTCGATCTGCTTGTCGACCATGGCTTCGGTCTCGGGGCCTTCGAAGGTGACGCGCACCTTGTAGTCTTTCGCCGCCTGTTCGGCGCCCGACTTCACCGCCTGCCAGAACTGGTGCTGGAAGCCCTTGGAGACCAGCGGGATGTAGATCTCTTGCGCGAGGGCCTGGCCACTCAGGCCGAGGGTGGCGCTCAGGCCGAGGGCAATGCCCAGTGCTCTTCTCTTGATCATGCGTTTGTCTCCTGTTGTGAGTGAGTCCGGATGCCGCCCGGATGCGGATCGATGCACACGATGCTCAATGGGGCACCCTACGCACTTCGTGCGGTCCCGCCAAGCGGGAATGAGCACCTTCGGGCGGCCGGGCGGTACTCATGCCTTGCCGCGGCGAAGGATGTCGGTGTAGACGGCGAGGATGATGATCACGCCGGTGACCACCGTCTGCCATTCCTGGGCGACCGACATGATGCGCAGGCCGTTGATCAGCACGCTCATGATGAACGCGCCGATGATGGTGCCGAGGATGGTGCCGGTGCCGCCCGAAAGCGAGGTGCCGCCGATCACCACCGCGGCAATCGCGTCCAGCTCGTAGCCCTGGCCCAGCGCGGGCTGCGCCGAGTTCAAGCGCGAGGCGATCAAGAGGCCGGCGATGCCGCAGATGCCGCCGCTGATCGAATACACCACGATCTTCCAGAACGAAGTGTTCACGCCCGACAGGCGCACCGCTTCTTCGTTGCTGCCCAGCGCAAAGGTGTAGCGGCCGACCAGCGTCTTGTTGAGCACGATGCTCGCGCCCACCGCGACGAGAAAGAGGATCAGCACCGCATTCGGAATCGGCAACGAAGGTAGCAGGTCGCCGATCAGCGAGTCTTGCGAGATGGCGGTGAAACCCGGCGTGTCGTTGAAGTAGATCGGCTTGGTGCCCGAGATCACCAGAGACAAGCCCTTCAGCAACATCATCATGCCCAGCGTGGCAATGAAGGGCGGGATCTTCAGCTTGGCGATCAGCACGCCCGAGGTGAAGCCGCACAGCGCGCCGAACGTGATGGCCGCGAGGATGCCCAGTGGCAGCGGCATGCCCCAGTAGGTGAGCACCACGCCGGCCATCACCGCGCAGAAGGTCATCATCGTGCCGACCGACAAGTCGATGCCGGCGGTGATGATGACGAAGGTGCAGGCAATCGCCAGCACGCCGTTGACGGCAGTGGACTGCAGGATGCTGACCAGGTTGTCGGTGGTCAGGAAGTTGGACGACGCCGCGGTGAAGAACGCCATCAGCACGATCAGGCTCGCGAAGGCCAGCAACTTCTGGCGCGTGGCGGGGTTGAAGAGCGCGGTCTTCACGCTGCTGAAGGCGCTGGGGCGCGGGATCGAAAGTTCCTGGGTCATGGGGTGTGTCCTCAGGCCGCCTGGGCCAAGGTCTGGTTGGGTGCAGGCGCTTCGCGCTGGGTGGCGAGCTGCATGATGGCTTCCTGCGTGGCGCCGTGCCCGCTCAGCTCGCCGGTGATGCGGCCTTCGCACATCACCAATATGCGGTGGCTCATGCGCAGCACCTCGGGCAGCTCCGACGAGATCATCACGATGGCCTTGCCTTGTGCGGCCAGCTCGCGGATCAGCCGGTAGATCTCGCTCTTGGCGCCGACGTCGATGCCGCGGGTCGGTTCATCGAAGAAGAGGATGTCGCAGTTGCGCAGCAGCCATTTCGCGATCACCACCTTCTGCTGGTTGCCGCCCGACAGCAGCCGCACAGGCTGGGTGACCGACGGCGTCTTGATCTGCAGCTGGCGCACGTAGTCTTGTGCGATGCGCCGGGTGGACGCGGTGTCGATGAAGCCGGCTTTGAGGAAGCGGCGCATGCTCGAGAGGGCGATGTTGGTTTCCACATCCAGCCCCGTGGCCAGGCCGAAGTGCTTGCGGTCTTCGGACAGGTAGCCGATGCCGTGGCGCACCGCGTCTTCGGGCGAGGCGATCTTCACCGGCTTGCCGTGCACGCGCACCTCGCCCGAGTCCAGCGGGTCGGCGCCGAAGATGGCGCGGGCCACCTCGGTGCGGCCGGCGCCCATCAGCCCGGCAAAGCCGAGGATCTCGCCACGGCGCAGCGTGAAGCCCACGTCGCGCACGGCGCGGCCGCGGTTCAGGTGGCGCACGTCGAGCGCGACTTCGGCCTTCGAGGTGTCGGGGATCTCGGCGTGTTCGCCGCTGGCCAGCTCGCGCCCGACCATCATCGCGATGATGCGGTCGACCGGTGTGGTCGCCATCGCCACGGTGGCGACGGTCTGGCCGTCGCGCATCACCGTCACGCGGTCGGCGATGCGCTGCAGCTCGTCCATCTTGTGCGAGATGTAGACGATGCCCACGCCGCGCGCCTTCAGCTGCGCGATCACGCGGAAGAGGTCGGTGACCTCGGCGTCGTTCAGCGCGGCAGTGGGCTCGTCCATGATCAGCACGCGCGAGTCGAATGACAGCGCCTTGGCGATCTCCACCATCTGCTGCCGCGCCACGGTGAGCGAGCCCACCACGGTGCGCGGGTCGAGCTGCAGGTGCAGCGTGTCGAAGATCTCGCGGGCGCGGGCGTTGAGCGCGTCTTCGTCGAGGAACAGGCTGAAGCGGCGCGGCTCGCGGCCGATGAACAGGTTCTGCGCTGCCGTGAGGTGGTTCATCAGGTTGAGTTCCTGATGGATGATGCCGATGCCCAGCTGCTGCGCGGCGCGCGGGCTGTCCACCTCGACCGGCTTGCCGTCGAGCAGCATCTCGCCGCTGTCCCGCGTGTAGACGCCGGCCAGGATCTTCATCAGCGTGCTCTTGCCCGCGCCGTTCTCGCCCATCAGCGCATGCACCTCGCCGGGCAGCAGCTCGAGGTTCACCTGGTCGAGCACGCGCACGCCGGCGAACGACTTCGACACATGCGTGAGGCTGACCAGCGGCGAGACCATGGCTGTCTTCAGATCCTCAGACCACGATTCGCGCGTACCGCTTGGCCGACGCTTGGGCGGCGTCGCCCATCAATGGCATGTCGTTCAGCGGTCGTTTCATCGGCGTGTGTTCGGGCGCGTTCTGGTTTCCACCATCAGTTCATATACGAACATGATGTTCATGGGTGAATGTTGTAGAGTTCGAGTGCATCTGCACAGCCCGAGATAACCCTCGGTCGAAGCGCCCCGATGGCTGGGCTTGTTCGATCCAACCTCTCTTAAATACAAAGCTCAAACACACAGTGAGCACTGACAACGATGCGCCCGATCGCTACCGCGCGCCTGCACTCGACAAGGGCCTGGACATCCTGGAGCTGCTTGCCGAGCAGCCGCATGGGCTGACGCGCGGCGAGATCGTCAAGGCCATGGGCCGCAGCCAGAGCGAGATCTACCGGATGCTCGAGCGCCTGGTGGCACGCCACTACGTGACCCGCTCGCCGGAGGGCGACCGCTACGCGCTGGGGCTCAAGCTCTTCGTGCTGGCCCACCGCCACCCGCCCTACGACCGGCTGGTGGCGCGCGCTCTGCCGGTGATGGACGCCTTTGCGAAGGCCGCTGAGCAGTCGTGCCACCTGGTGGTCTACGAACGCGGCAACCTGACCGTGGTGGCGCACGTGGCCAGCCCCAACAACTGGGGACTGTCGCTGCGCCTGGGTGTGCGCGTGAACCTGGTCGACACCGCTTCGGGCCACGCGATGCTGGCCTTCCAGAGCCCGCAGCGGCAGGCCGAGATGCTGGCCGACCATGAGGTGCTGGAAGGCGAGGTGCCGATGTCGGCCGGCGATATGCAGGCCTTGCTGGAGCGCGTGCGCGCCCAGGGCCACTGGGAAGGCGAGAGCCAGCAGGTGTTCGGCGTCACCGACATCTCGATCCCGCTGCGCGACCCCTACGGCAACGCCTATGCGGTGCTCACCTGCCCGTTCATCCGCCGCATCGACCAGCACGTGGGCCCGGACATCGCCAGCGCGCGCAGCCTGCTCGCGCAAGCCGCACAGGGCCTGTCGATCGGGGCCTGACCACAGCGCTGGCTGGCTTATGAGGCCGCCACCGCGTTGTCGGCCAAAGCCTGACGCGTTTCAATGCGGTGCGAGCTGCGTCGACCCCACGCCCATCACGACGACGATGTCCGGATGGAGCGCACTTTCTCGTAAGGCTGAATAAGACCCCCATGTCCGGCGTCTTTCAGCCATCCTGGGGTTGCTCACTTTGATTCCGGCTCCACCAGCTTAGACGTCTTAAAAATCATGCCCTCCACCCTGCGGCTCCCCCCGCGCGCACTTCTTGTTGGCCTCGTCGGGCTCGCGACGCTCTGGTCAACGGAAGTCGGATCCATGGAAAGACACACCGAGTCGCTGGAACAAGTCATCAAGGGAACACGCCTGGCCGTGGTGGCGAGCGCCAGCGATGTGTCGACCCGCCTCGAAGGCACGGCGTGGAAGGTGCTGGAGTTTCACGCCGATGTCGTGAGAACCATCTTCGGCGAGCCTGCCCCGGCGGTGCTTCGCTGCATCTACGAAGAGGGGCAGCCTCATCGCCGAGGCCAAACCACCGTCTCACCCCGGGTCACCGGCTCGGGCATCGAATTCGACATCCAGGCCGGGGTTCGCGTGGTCGTGTTGATCGAGCACGCACCGACCGATGAGAACAACTGTCGAGCGTTGAGGATTGAGCCCCTGTCGAGCGAACAACTCGTCAAAGACCTTCGGATTTCCACTTCATAGGAGACTTCATGAGCATCACCGTTGGCGTCGATCCCGTGACCTTCTTCGTGGCCCGCGTTCTCACTTCGGCTGTGTTTGTGGGCATCGGGGGGCTCGTCGCCTTGCTGGCGGGCGAGAAGGTCAAGATCCCGAAACGGCCGCTCTGGGTTCTCGTTGTCTTGGTGGGGCTGGGTGCCGGGCTCGGTTCGTTCTGGGCCGGGTGGGCGTCGGTCAAGCTCAGCCTCTGCATTGGCCTCGGCGTGATGATCTTTGGCGCTTCGCTGGCGTTCGAGAAAGGTGCGACGAGCAAAGGCGCGGCAAGACTGGCGGGGGCCATCGCCTTGCTGGCAGTGGGCGCAGCCTGGGTCGGGTGGAACGGCTACCTGATGTTCAGGTAGAGCCCGCGGCGACGGCTGGGAGCCTACCCCAGGCGCTCAGTGCAGCACCGCCACCGGCGGCCTCCAGTCGCGACCTGTGGCGGTTCGCCATGCTTGTACCGCGGCAGCACGCTCAGTCTGCGCCTGAGCTGTGAGGCCGGCGCGCTCATGCAACTCGGCGCCCAGCAGTGCGAGTTCCGCGTGTGCCATGTGATGCGCCGGTTGCGTGGCGGCGTAGGCCTTCGCGGCCATTTCGAATGCCGCCCCGCGCTCGGGGTCGGTGGGCCGCTCCAGGGCCTCGAGCCACGCCACAAGCGCAGCGCAACGCAAGGTGTCGGTGTCGTTGGGGCCGTGTGGCCTGAAGATTGCCAAGGCCTGTGCCATGTCGCTGCTTGCCCCGGTGACCCCGAGATCGTGCTTGCTCAGAGCCAGCCAGGTCAACAGCGTGGCATGGCGCTTGGTCGTCTCGTAACCCGCCAGCGCGCGGCTTCGCTCCAGCGCCTGACTCAGGGTGCGCACCCCTGCCGCGGGGTTCCCCGTTGCGCGCTGCAGCTCACCTAGCACGCCCCGCAAGTTTTCCATTTGCTCGCTGGGGTCCGGCGATCCGGCCTCCATGGCGGCCAGTTCTTGACTCGCGAGACGCACACCCTCTTCGTAGTGAGCCGCTGCTCGCAGCAGAAAGACGAGCATGCGCTGCCGCTTTCCATGCGCCGGAACGTCCGACGACGACTCTGCCCCCCGCGCCTTGGCCACGACCTCTCGTTGCAGTTTCAGTCCCTCGTCGTATCGGCCCAGCGATATCAGCGACTTCGCCCAGAGGGTGCGCGCGTCGAGCGTATTCGGTGCGGCCGGCCCGACATACTTCTCGAACTCGGCGATGAGCTCGGGCATATCGCGGGCCACGAGCTCGTAATCGCCGACGTAAAGACGCGCGTTCTGAAGGTTCAGGCGTTCGATCAGGAGCCCCCCAATCTCGGTGTTAGGCACCAGGCGCCATTCGGCGATCGCGAGTGTGTAGGCATCACGTGCTTGCGCATACGCTTCGCTCGACATGTGGGCGTGTCCGAGGGCTGACAAGGCGTTGGCCGTATCGTCGCTGGGTGCGTACCCGGCGCGTCGATGCTCGGCCAAGGCCAGCTCGATCTCGGAGACCGCCCCCTTCGTGTCGCCTCGTTTCGCGCGCAGTACGGCGAACCCTGCCCGCGCCCGCAGCAACCAGGGTGGCGACGACCCGAAGCGATGCCTCGCAATCTCGATGCATTGCAGGGCAAGCGCTTCGGCAGCGGGGAACTGCGCTTCGTTGTAGAGCACGTCGGAAAGCGACAAGCGAGCAGTGACGGCGAGGTCGGTGTCACCCAGGCCCGAACGTTCGTACAACGCGATGGCCTTCTCGAAATGCGCCTGCGCTTCGGTGTTTTCTCCGCGCGTCGAGAGAATGTCGCCGATCTCGTGCTCCAGCTCGGCCCGCACATCCGGCTGATCTTTGAAGTCGGTCTCCAGGCGCGCGGCGCCACGTCGCAACAACTCCCGCGCACCGATGTCCTGCCCCTTGGCCACCTCGGGCTCACTGGCGCTGAACACCTGCTTCATGAAATCCTGCACCGCGACAGCCCGCCGCGCCTGCGCGCGCGCCGCTTGTGCCTGCCACAACGCCACCGACAGCGCGGCGATCAGCGACAGAGCCACCGCCGTGGCTGCAGCCATCGGTCGCATGTTTCGGCGAAAGAACTTGCGGGCCCGGTAGCTCAGCGAGTCGGGCTGCGCCGACACCGGCAGGTCGGCAAGGTGACGTTCGACGTCTTGCGCCAGGGCGTCGACCGTCGGGTAGCGTTCGGCCACATCCTTCTTCAGCGCCCTGTTCAAGATGGCGTCGAGGTCGCCCCTGAGTGCGCGGCGATCGCCTGGGTTGGACGCTGCGGCGCTGGCCAGCCGCACGTCCAATGAGGTGATGGCTTCTTCCAACGCGGCAGCGCTCTGGCGCTTGAGCTGATACGGCTTGACCTGCGCGAGCAACTCGTAGGCCACCACGCCCAAGCTGTAGACATCGCTCGCAGTTCCCAGCGGCTCGCCGCGAATCTGCTCGGGGCTCGCGTAGTCGAGCGTCATCGCGCGGCCGCCTTGCTGTGTGAGCTGCGTCTCTTGCGTGAGCTCGCCTTCCATCAGCTTGGCGATGCCGAAATCGAGCAGCCGCACCTCGCCCGCTTCGGTGACGAGGATGTTGGCCGGCTTGAGATCGCGGTGCACCACCAGTCGAGCGTGCGCGTGCGCCACCGCACGGGCCACTTGCAGCAGCAGTCGCAGGCGGTCTTTCAGCGGCAGCGCGTGGTGCTGGCAATACGCATCGATGGCCTCGCCTTCGACGTACTCGAGCGCCAGATAGGGTCGGCCGTGCGCGTCGACACCGGCGTCATAAAGGCGCGCGATGTGGGGGTGATCCAGGCTGGCCAAGATGTCGCGCTCGCGGGTCATGCGCTCGGCCAGCCCACGCGACCAGCTCAATCGCGGCAGCTTGAGCGCCACCGGCCGCTTCAGCCCACCGTCCACGCGCTCGGCCAGCCACACCAGCCCCATGCCG
>Ga0307515_10003693_pt1 | contig 32127 bp, 14 predicted proteins | sample 17_EM_MG_FD_194513 | JGI IMG/M metagenome (GOLD analysis project Ga0307515, IMG submission 194513) | Populus trichocarpa ectomycorrhiza microbial communities from riparian zone in the Pacific Northwest, United States - 17_EM | ecosystem: Host-associated > Plants > Roots > Unclassified | place... | reverse complement strand
GCCCTCTCCTTCCTTCGTTCATTTGAAGAAACTGCTAAACGACATATCTTCGACCAGGTCTTAATTTACCTCCTCTCTCTCTCGCGTAATTTTTATAAGACCTAAAGTGCTCGCGCAACTCTTTTTTTTTTTTTAATAAAAATAAAGAGGAAGTGATGCGATCGTGCCTAAAAAAGAAATGTAGCTGTTTGTAAGGTGGAGAAGAGACAAAACCAAAAGCCAAACTTTTGTTGTCAATTAGGCCTTAAGTCTAAAATTTACTCTTGCGGGCTGCTGCAATGTGGAGTGGTAGTAACCCAGTTGCTCCCATCTTTGCGCGGCCGTTGTGTCAGCCGGTGTTATTTTCGCGTTTCTTCAACCATAGAAAGAAACCGCAAAACATGGTCTTGACCAGGTTATTCCTGCTTTAGTTTTAGCTTGATCTAAGTAAGGATAAACAATACCTGACTCGTTGCATCAAATTTTGATTAAAAGCTCAATATATATTTTAAAAACTTCTGCTTTTTGATGGATTCTTAAAGGGTTATATTCATTTATTTGCTTCATAGGATATTTTGTCTATGAATCAAACCTGTTTCTTGAAATGCGGGATTGAATCTTAATCCTCTCTGAATTTTCTGTTTGAAATCTCCCATCTTGTCCAGCTATTTAGAGATTGATTGTCCCTTTTCTTTTCTTGTTTAGAAACTGAATAGGAAGCTTATGCATATAAGCATCGGGTTAGTTTTCATGCTGTGCTGGCCAATGTTCAGGTAATTTTATGACTTGAGAAGCTTGGCATAATATTACTATAAATCTGCCCCGTGAAACAGCTATTACAAATTATTGCAGTTCTGGACTCCGGGGAGCACTTCTGGCAGCTTGTATTCCTGGTCTTAATATAATACGAATGCTTCTTATTGGATCTGGAATGTGGAAAGATGAAGCCACGGTGAAATCAATGAGCAGATTTGGAGACCGCAGGTTACAACTCACAACTCTGTATATAAAATTCGTCGAGTTTTCCTATGTTAAAATGTCTTACATCCTCTTGCATAGCAGTGGCTCCCTTCTCATTATTGATCCCACCTGGAGGAATAATGTTAAAACATCAAGAAAAAACTCCAAGAATACACATGAGCTGTTAGAGTTTTTTCTTGTCATATTTAGCACTATTCCACCCGGAGATATCCCTTTTGCTTTGAACTGATCAAAGTGCGCAATTTACTCCTACTTTGTTCCTGTGTCCTATGATTGTATTCGATTTGATGGATTGGAATGTTCTTATTATAGTTATTTTAAAGTGAGTTATTTGTTATGAAGATCACTTCTAAGTGGGCGCTTATTTTTCTATCTTAGATAAAGGTTTCTGAACAAACACTTCTCTTTCTCTAAAAGTGATCCTTAACTTTTTTGGAGGTTGATACAGCATGATATTCTTTGGTTGTTTCTTTACGAGACTTCTCAATTTGACCACCTCAGTTTCCTCTGTTCATCAGGGAACTTCTCAAGGGACCATTGTACTATGCCCTGACAATTACCGTGGCTTGTGCTATCTATTGGAGGACTTCCCCGGTTGCAATTGCAGCAATATGCAACTTGTGTGCTGGAGATGGTATTTTTAACTGAGTAATCTACTTTCTTTGCTTTATCATTTAACTTGACTTCTTGCTGATTTAAGCTTTAGTGCATAGAGGAATAAAAATTCTTGAGTCTTTATTTTTGTACTGTGGCTAAAAACTACTCTATTGTTTTTTGTCAGGGATTGCAGATATTGTGGGAAGGCGTTTGGGAAGTCAGAAAATCCCATACAACAGAAACAAGTCTATAGCTGGTAGTGTTGCAATGGCCCTGGCTGGTTTCTTGGCATCTCTTGGGTAAGTCTTACTCAATCTCGTCTCATCTCATAACTTTTTATGATGCTTTTTGAACTGCTGCATAATGTTGTAGGTTGGTTAGTGATCATGTAATATCGTGACAGGTTTATGTTTTATTTCTCCGCATTCGGGTATGTTCAGAAAAGCTGGGAAATGATATTGGGTTTCTTGATTGTCTCCCTTGCCTCGAGTTTTGTGGAATCACTCCCCATAAGTACAGAGCTTGATGATAACCTAACAGTTACCCTAACTTCTCTGTTGTTGGGGAACCTTGTTTTCTGATGTCAAGAATTGTTGCTTGCTTGTGAGATAGCATTCTTAGTTTTGGCTCGTTCATGCTATGTGTATTATGTGTGTGAAGTGTCAATGGTCAAAAATCGTATCTGCCGATGCTTCTTGATTCTTACGAGCCCCCTCAGCCTAGCGTGGTGAAAAAATGGCTGTTTCCTGGGTTTTAGTCCTCACCTAGTGAACTCAATGCTTGTAAGCGGTCTCGTCCGCTTACCCTACGGACTAGAGATTCCTCGTAGAAAACCAATTTCACTGTATATTTTTGTATTTATTTTTCAAATGGAACTCTCGGACAATTCGAATAAGAAACCTTTGATTTAAGGTTCAGCTCAACTGTTTATTCAATAAACTATCGATACCTCAATTTCATGGTTCTATAAATGCTAATTTGGTACTTTTAGGGGGTTCGAGTACTGGTGCGATGCTTCAATTGTTTGATATGCCCTTGTTGCTTTGATTTTTCACGAAGGATTCCAACTAATGCTTTAATAGGAGTTATTGTACTTCTTGAATTTTTTCCCCGTGATCAAACGCATATTGCTGTAGTGAGCTAGTGAAGCTTCCACAAATACCATAGACTATATCTCCTGACAATGCCAACTGATACATGCGTTACTGCAACTAAGGTGCCAGTTCTTGAAGTACGAGTGCCTTTGATAAAGTGAAAAGCCACTTTATATGGTTCTCTTCGGAGTTTTTTTTTTTTTACTTTTAATTGGTAAATGCTTCAAAATCAAATCTAACAGGGTTTAGAGCGCATTTCAATTCAAGCAGGCTCCAGTTTGTGCGGTTTCTTTGCCAACGTGTAGCGTCGAAGCTGCGACGCCAATGCAACGTATTTGTCGAGATATTCTGGAAAGGGACGTCGATAACTGATGTCGAGCAAAATATGTATCCAAAATTGTTGCCCAAGTCCTTCATCCTTGGCTAATAGTAGATTAGGGAGCGTTACCGAAAAGACGACACCAGCACAACTCAAGGGAAAAAAATAAAGTGTCCAATTACTGGATTCGAAGCAGAACATTGGATTAGAAACCTCCATGGAAAGACAAACAGGAACCTCCTATCAAGTATCAGGGAACTTCTCACCAGTCGAATTCTTGCGATGCAATGACATTTCTTTGAGCATCACCGGCTATCCTCCTCTGTTTCATTGGAAATAAAAGAATATAATTCCGCTGCATCCTGGTGTCTGCAAATACTGATTCCTCTTTCAGTATCTCTAGTGCGCTTGAGGCAAGGAAGCAATACAATTAATAGGAGAGATGGAAGAGATGCCAACAAGAACAAGTAACAATATCAGAGCACCTACGGCGTAATGTCTATCATGGGGGACAATATCTTCTTGTCAAGGCCATCGATGGTGGGTTTGGTTTTTTTGGAGCCATTTGTTGAGAGATTGGTAGCCTTGAGGATAGGCACGTAGCTTTCATTTTCATTTTGTAAAGGTTTGGTCAAGGTTTGAAAAGTGGAACTCAGGTGTTTTATTAATCTGACAAATAAAGAACTCATGATCTCAGGTGACAAAACCTTGTTTTGTTAGATTATCTTTTTGATTACTGTATAGGGGCCGGGGTTTGCGATGGGCCTGAACATGTTTAACTTCTTTTCGTCTTGTTCTATAGCCAGGCTATATTCAATTAAGACATGTGGTTTGTCGTTTTGATGTTGCCGATTGCCATGACACTCGTGGCGGGAGGCTCTATCATCTAGGCCCAATGGTTTACTAAGTCTTCGGTTTCAAATGTCAAGGCTCATAATATCCTGTGCTAGAAAAAACTTCAAAAAATCTTCATTGAAATCGAGTTTTCTTCGCGGATAATTTTGAGCTAAAAAAGGGTGTTACTTGCAAATTAATCTTTGATGCTTAAACCAGTCTAGTGTTTTATAGGTAAATAAATTGATGGAATCACCTATACGAGTGTAGAATAGAATCGCTTATATGAGATATTAACAAAATTTCTAGAGCATTCATGAACAACTAAACGTGCATATGGCCTATTAAGCGCAACACCAAGTCAAACAATAAAAAATTATAAGTTAGATTTTATATTATGAGGGAATAATATGATTGAAGGGATAACTAACTTACGATAAGAATTTTTTGTCAATAAAAATTAAAATTTTCACCAATAATTTTATAAGTTAGATCTCATTTTTTATATAATTTGGTTTATAGTTCAAAAGATATTAGATTACATTATTACACTTAATATATAGAAATCTCATAAGTATATTTTATTTTAATTTTGTTTTTGAAATATATGGGGGGATTGTTGTAAATTTCAAAAGGTTTTTATCCACGTGAAAAAAATAAAACATTTATATTTTGTGTTCGACCACTTGTAAACTTGTAAAACTAAGGTATTTAAAAAGCGGGCACGTGGAGCTATACGGCCAACCCAACCGATATCCGCTGCCATTCATGAAAAGGAATCGGTGAAGAACAATTCTGTGTCACTCTACTGCTCTTGGCTTTCTCAACCCTGTCCCGTCTCTTTCCCCTCCTTTAATTGTGGAGTCTTGGCATCAAATTTATGAGATGTATAAATCATAAAAAGCACAATCTATGCAGCTATGGTTTTGCTGGAGAGTGGTTCTAAGATGGAGAAAAATTGGCGGCGGTGCCATACCTGGATTTGTTATAGTTTTGCACAAAGTGGGTGTTCTCCGATTGTTCATTGCAAAAACTAGAAAAGCAAAATAACCAGAAAGCTCCAACTAATACATACTGGTTCAATTAGGACACACATATAAGCGTATGCAAATTGCAAATTGCAAATAGCTATGTACATAAGAATAAATAGAACTCACAGCCACAAGTTAGCGATGTTCCTCAAAAATTAATATTCTCAAGGAATTTTCTATCCTTTCGTGATGTCGTGATCACTTACACTTGATCCTGTGCAACAGTACCGTCATGTAGCAATCCTCCTCCGTTTCCTTGGCGGAAAAAAGCAAAAACTTCTCTGCATGGTGGAGTCTTCATCATCATCATCATCTCCTGATTCAGGAGTTCTACTTCGCTTGAGACAAGGAACTAGTACAAACGATATGAGGAAGATGGAAAAGAAGCCAACAAGAACAAGCATCAGTATTCCACCATGTAAGGCAAAATACTTATCATGTGACAAAGGAGGCTCTCTTTGTTCTTGCGGTGCATAAATTGGGACCATGGCTGGTGATGATGAGAATTGTGGTTTTGGGGATACCCATGGAGTTTTCATATCTTATAGCACCGATTCTTCTTTGTGAATGGCGCATATGAAATGTTTGACTTCTCTGCTACAAACCCAACTACCTAAGGAAACGTGATTTGTTTTCTACTATATTACTGGTTTTATAATGCCATTCTACCTAAGTAACAAGACTCATCTTGTTCCTTCTCCCACGGGAGTTCCTTGAAGGGAGGGAGGGGGTGATTGACATGGTCTCGCTCTTTTTGTCGCCATCCTCTCGCTGTCCTGGTGTGTTGCTTTTAGACGGAGAAATTCAACTGTCATTGTATTCACCATTTCTTATGGCTCCAGATAAATCTACAGTCATGGACAGCAGTGACTGTAGATTGGTCCAAAGTTACCTCAAAGCCCATAGAGTTGCTGGTGTGGATCCATGAAAATTTCAACAGTTGCATCATGTATTGCAGTTCCCTAATGCTTTCGGTGCAAGGAAGCCAAGCCCCCTTTTTCTTTTTACCCCGATGCGATGCAGATAAGATAAGATGGGAATTCTATGGGTATTGTAGCAGGTTCCTCTTTTTTCCTTTGAGAAATGATAGGGTTTCTAAAATGTCTAAATATTTAATTTAAACAATTTATAATTTCAAAGTATTTTTTAATTAAATTATGTATTAACTAGTACTATTTTTTTAATGATCTTAAGAATGTAGTCACTAAATTCATATGCTTCTGTTTGGCACTGTGATTTAACTGTTTTTGAGTTTTTTTTTATTTTTTTTATGTGTTTTTAAATCGTTTTGATGTGTTAATATTAAAAATATATTTTCAAACAAAGAATATTTTAAAAAATAATATTATCACAGTATCGATAAAAAAAAAATCTTTTATGAACATGACAGTAAGGTTTTAACTTAAAAAAGTAAATTTATTTAACCACCAAATCTATTTTTAGAATTATAATCATGGACATCTCACATTAAATCCAATTTTCTAAAGCTAAAATATCCGAAGGTCACTTGTACGAGCGTTGTGTTAAGCAATTTCCATGTTTTATATCCTGCGTATTGATTAATTTTAGTGGTATTTGAGATTGTGGTAATGAATATTTTTTTAAAATGTTTTTAATTTAAAAATATATTAAAATAATAATATTTATTTATTTTTTAAAAATTATTTTTAATATAGCACATCAAAATAATATAAAAAAACTAAAAAAATATTAATTTAAAATAAAAAATAATATTTTTTAAAAAAATACTTTTAAAATATATATAAAAAAAAAAAACCAACACCACAGGACATGGTGGACAGTAGTCACATGTAAAATGAACGTGCTGAGAATATTCGGCATGTTTTTTTTCAAAAAAACCATCGTCACTAAATTCGGCGTGGCCCATTTATATGATGCTTGTCAGATGCTGTCTCCAATAATCTCCAGTTTCCAATTATTAATTTATGGGTTTGATGATTTGTTTCCTAGGATAAAATTTTTTTTTTTTTTTAAATTAATATTTTTTTATATTTTCAAATCATTTTAATATTAAAAAAAATTAAAAAAAATTATATATTATTTTAACATATTTCTAAAAAAAAAACACTTTAAAAAATAATCACCATTATATTTTTAATTACCTCATATTCTAAGAATGAGTTTATTCTTTTTTACTTAAACGGTGATGATCAACTTCTATGTATTAGGATTAAATTCATCTTTATATCTCGATTAAAAAAAAAAAAAAAGTCATCAAATCATGACTATATGATTTATGAGAATTAAACCTCTTATGGATTTATGAAAATAATCCAATAGGCGAGGGGACAATTCCACCGTATTTTAAATCTTTATCAATAATAATATCTCAGACATGGGCGGCTGGATGATGATTGAAAATTCAGATGGGATTTGGGAACCACATTCGTAAGAGACAAGTACATTTTATCGCGCAACGGGCCCAACTAATTTTTTTAAAATGTAAAAAAGGAATGCTAAGAGATTAAAGTTTTTTCTTTTTTCAACTTAATCAATTAAACCATATAAAAATTAATTTAATATAAATTAATTTATTTAATAAGTTTTAAAAAAAATTAAATAACTAGTAAAAACATGGATCAACTTAAAAAAAATAAAAAAATTTTGTTAAAAAAATATTAAGACGATGACATATTATATAACTCCGATCACACATGACTTGGTTTATGAACTTATCTGAGTTTAATAATTTTTTTGAAACAAAAATTTTTACTTAATTGTATGATAAAAATTAAATGCTCATAATTTTGAGCATCAATTCTAAAACAGGTGTTTGTTAGAGACCGTAATAACCCTAAACAAAACAAAAAAATATTCACGGAATCTATTTCTCCACCAATTCAAAATCAATGCATGAAATGAGGAAAAAATAAAATAGTTTTTTTAAATTATTATCAACATCAACTAAAAGACCAAATTGCTCCAAAGTTAACGATTAAGCCCCTAAAGTCAAGCTTTAAAAGTGAATTTTTTTTTAAAAAAAGAAGGCTTTAGACCCAATATTAGGCAGGTTTAATAAATTTTTTTAAAAAAAATTTTACTTAATTATATAATAAAAATTAGATGCTCGCAATTTTGAGCATCAACCCTAAAACAAATGTTTGTTAGAGACTATGATAACCCTAAACAAAGTAAAAAAAAATCATTTACAAAGTTTATTCAACCAATTCAACATCGATGCGTGAAACCAAATTGTTCCAAAATCGATGATTATCCTCCTGAAGTCAAGCTTCAAAAGTGAAGTTTTTTTTTTAAAAAAAACCTTAGACCCAAGTTAAGTGTTGTTTTGCATTTATGGGCATTATAATAATATAACTTTGCAAAAAAAAATATACAATAGTAATCTAGATCAATTAAAAAATAGCTAATTCACCATAATTAAAGGTGTGCGAGTATGAAAGTCATTGTATGAGAAACTGGTAAATTACCTATTTCAAACCATACTAATTGATCAAGATAAATCTTCTAAACCTCAGTTAATACTAGATTGGTGGCCTGCGCGATGGACCAAAAGTTTTTAACTTGGAAAAAGAATAGGAGATGATCATGTCTTTAAAGAAGTGAGAAAAATTCGATAATCGAGTTAAAGTTTGATTAATTTGATAATACTATAAAAAAAATGAGGCAACAACAACAAAAAATTAATGAAAAAAATATTGTCCGAGACAAAGTTGGATTAACACATGAAATTCGTGACCTGAACATGAGATATATCAAGAGTACATGTTTATCGTGTGTTCTAGATCATGAGGTCGAGATAATTCGATATAAAAGTAAATTGATTATAAATAAAAGCAAAATTGCAAAACTTAGGGTACAAATATAGATCAAGATATTGAATAGTGCAACATTGGTTATTTACCCGGTTGTGTTTAATGAATTTGTAATAGAAATTAACAGACACTTAAAATTTATTGAATAAAATAAAAGGAAAAAAAATATCATGTAAGATTACATATATTAAAAATATTATAAAAAAATAAAAATTTCTAATTTATAAAAATAAATTTAATATATATATATAAACTTACATATGAATCATATTAACCTCATGAAAAGTTAAAGACACTCAATATAATTAAAAATAATCGCTATTTAAAAAAAGCTCAATAAACCAAAAAATAACATAAGAAGGGTATTAACTACAAAACAAACTTAAAAAGTATTTAAAAAGATATATAAAAAAGTATTAATGAAAAAAACAAAGAAGAAAGGAAAAGCCTAGACTCATGGGCCTTGAAGCCTAAACTCGTGTATCTAGACTTGCTATTTTTATTTTTATTTTAGAAAAGGTGGACGACCTATTATCTGCTCCTGGGGTTTTTTTTTTATTTAAGAAATGATATATAAGATGTCGCTTGTTGTGATAGATAACTTGAAAGACTGATATAAAAATTGTAGAAGGTTAAACACAAATTTCCAAGTGAAAAGAGAAAAAAAGATGTCAGGAACACATTGGAGGTCCGACAACTACATGTGCCATATGAAAAGGAAGAGAAGGCAAGAGTTTTTTCAAAAATACAACTCTACCCTCAGGACCCAGATATTATTACAAAAAAACCATCATGCAATTACGAATTATCCCCTTAAGCCAAGCTTTTAAGAATTTGAATCCAAGGGTAACAGAGTGATTATGTTGTGGAAAAAAAAATGCCTGAAAAGACTCTTCACCAGAATTAAATGATCTTTTACTTATAAGAATATCAAAGTCATTTTACCGTATAAGAATATAATGAAAAGACAAAAAGAGTCTAAATAATTCTCAAATGACAAATGAATAGGGAAAAATATTGTTGTACCCTAAGAGGACAGCAATTTGGGAGTTTTTTAAAGAAAAAAATCAACATTTTACTATTACAATTAACAATTAACAATATATATATTGTCTGTACTACATGTTTTAGCTTTTCTCTTTAATGACACAGATCCCAAAATAAATCTTCATTTCATGAGCTAAGACGTTTTTCTTATTTTTCTCACCTGGATAATAATGTTGAAGGTACTAGAACAATGGATTTTAAGATTGGATTTTAAATCATCAAATAGATTTATCCAAAAAGTTAGTAAGATCCAACATGGCAGTTTTACTATATAACTTTTCAATAGCAATATTTTCTTTTCCATTTGATTTGGTGAAATGAAAATTAAAAACATTTAGTTTTAAAAAAATTATTTGAAAAATAAAAGGCTATAAATATCTAAATTTAAATATTTTGCCAAAAAAAAATATAAAGACTTGAGCTGGGAAAGGCTGGGCTCGAAATCAAACACGTGTATCTTTGTGGTAGGTTGCATCCCAAATCATGTGCAAGCATGAAGTGCATTTAAACTTCAGGACCACTAGAGATTTACATGGTCATTAACTTTAAGGCCTGTGAAATTAGTCGATGTGCGCTCAAACTGGCCCGGACATCCATATTAATAAAAAAAATTATTGGTTGCGTCCAAAGTTTTTTCCTCGAACAAAATTACTGGTTTTTGCGCTTTTCATCAATTTACTGGACATAGTTTTTCACCAATAATTATATAAAACCTGTACCTTTCAGCCTTCTAATGTGAATCCCGCTTCAAAATACAGTTTTAACAAACTAATCAAAATAAAAATTTGATTTAAAGTTTTTAGATATAAAATTTTCTCCCAAACCTCATCATAATTTTTTTCTGATTTTAATATTTTTGTATTTCTTATAAGAAGAGCTTTGATTTATCATGGTATTGACCAATTTTATAGATTTATCCCATTCATAGAAGATCTTATTTCTCTTCGATCAACTCTCTTTCGATATCTTTTTAATATTTCTCCAATTTGTATGTCCCTTTTCTTTTATATTTTTGAATCTTCAATCTAATTGAAAGAAACTCCTACAAGATCAATAATTATAATCTTTGTTACATCTTGATTTTCAATAATTAATCAGTTTAATCATATATCCACGTAGATTATTCATCTGAATGACTTTTATATTTTTGTTCATCTACACACACACAAAGAACATAGCATACACGATTTTAAATTTAACATCTTGATTCAATAATAATAAAAAAAAACTATACAAAAGAAATTAATCAATGGTCTGTATAACAATCCCTTTAATTTACACACGTGTAAGGCTGATCTTTCCTCTTACTTGTATAGATTGATTTCAGCGACTTGTCTCATCTAATCTCCCTTGCTTATGATGACATCAACCACAGCCTATGAGTGAGCAAAAAAATCAAAAAAACCGATTAAACCGAGAAAACCGTAAAAAAAATAATCAAAAAAATTGAACCGCAAAAAAACCGATTAAAATTTTAAAAAAACCGGCCGGTTCGGTTCGGTTTCGGTTTTATAAGCAAAAAACTGAAAAAACCGAACCGAACCGAAACCAAAAAAACAAAAAAAAAACCGAGCCAAACAGAAAAAACCGAGCCAAAACAGGAAAAAACCGAGCCAAACCGGTTTGAACCGGTTTTTGTCCTAAAAAACCGAACCGAACCAAAACCGGTCGGTTTGACCCGGTTTCGATTTTTTTTTTAATTTGGTTTAGTTACTTTTTTTGATAAAAACCGAACCGAACAAAAAATAATCACCCCTACCACAGCCTCATGTAAGAATCCTCAATTGCTTATCTATCAACAACTACCTCATGGAAAATGACGAACTGAACTGTTTGGAACTTTGGATAAGACTAGTTACCTAACCCTCATTCCGATGCAAGTTTTTTATTTTTCAATAAAAAAATTAAATATACATGCTTTTAACCATAATTTTAAAACCCGGTCCGGCCCGTCAGACCGACCTGAGGCTGGAATCGAGCCTGGTTGAAAAAAAAAACAGAGGAAGAAAAAAACTGGTGTGGCCCAGTAGACCCGGCAAGACCCGGTTAAAAACCCGGTTGCAACCCATTTACTTTTTTTTTTTACTAAAATGACGTTGTTTTGATTTTTTTAAAAAAAAAATTGACTTAGGCAACCCGATGACCCGGTCAAAACCCGGAACCCGAAACTTGGACCGGGTCGGATCTAAAAACTATGCTTTTAACATAAAACAAATTATAAGTACATATTGAAAAACTCATCTACCATCTTATTAAATAAATTAAGAATTATTTGTATAAATAAATAAATAAATATATTAATGATTATCAAAAATAAAACTAGAAAAATTATTAAATGAATGTAGATCAAGATATTTGATATCACAACATGAAATATTTACTCGGTTGTGTTTATTGAATTTATTTATCAAAATCAAATTTTTATTCAATCAAAGGATAATAAAAATACACACACACATGAGATTGATTAAATAAAACAAAAGAGTAAAAAATATTATGCAAAACTGCACACATTAGAAATATCATATAAAAATATTTTTTTATTTTTAAAAATAGATTTGATCTAAATAAAACATAAAAAAAATATTTATAGATGAAATCGAATAATATCTTAAAAAAAAAACACATGCAAAATTAACTAAGAAAAACCCTCTAAAAAGGTTAACTAAGCAAAAACAAATCATAGAGAATGAAAATTAATTTAAACATAAATTAAAAAAAATATTTTAAAAGGAAAAGACATGTTAAAAAAGGTATCAGTGAAAAAAAAATGATAATGATAATCCAGGTATCGCAAACATGTTTCAAATATATAAGAAAAAATAAACGACTCGGGTTATAACCCAAATCTTTTGAAAAACATTAATGTCGAAACATGAGATTGTAAAGGAAAATGAGTAAAAAAAAGATGTAAACACTCATTAACTTTTAAAACACATGACTTGGGTTAGTAGATTGAAAGCACCATAAATAAAAAAATCACGAAACTCAATTCCCAACAAATAAAATGCTGAAGGATTAAATCGAAAAAAAAATTACAAAAAAATATCTAAAACAAAAATTTACAATTAAAAGAATGAGCGTGAAAATCAAAACAAAAAATAAATTAAAGGGCAACCAATTTTTTTAGTGGAGGTTGATTTAAAAAGAGAAATAACTTTAACAAAAGAAAAAAAAATTAAAAGAATGAGGACCGTATTAGAAAAACTAATACATCATGAGCTTTGATTGAATAATGAAATTGAAAGTCAATAAAACTTTAACAAAAAAGCTAAAGAAAAAAACTAGAAATCAAAAGAATAATGACCAAATAAGAAGAAATAATATGTAAGAAATTGTAATTGAATGAGTAAATTGAAAACAAACAAAAATTTCATAAAAGGATCAAGAACAAAAATAAAAAATCAAAATAATAAAGAATAAAATTCAAATATTAAAAAAAAAAGAGGACCAAGGTGTGCTTTTTAGGGGAGGAGAGAAAAAAGCAACCACTAGAGGTGGACCGACCATCCACTACCTACACGTATCGTACAAATTGATAAATGACACCGCAACACTTTTAACGCTGTCTAAAGAGCGTGGGCGACGTCCACATGCCAGCACACGCTAGAAACTTTTAATTATTATTTTATATTATTAAAATATATAAATACCTCATATTTCTCCTATATATATAAAGACTAAAATGCCCCTACAAGAAAATTTCAATTTTTTTATCATAAGGATATTTGCATCATTTTAATGTGTAATAAAAAATAAAATTACCATAAAACCCTTGCACATAAAGTTATTTTTTTTACTGTAAGGTTACTTTGGTAACTATATTGTTCTATAAAAAGGTAAAAAGATCTTTGTGCTCCCAATGAATTAGGAAAAGACATGTGTCCATGTGAAAAGACCATAATACCCCTTACCCATGCCTTTTGTTTTGTGTAAATAAGGGCAAAATGAGTTTTTTCACTGTGGATTGCTACAATGAAAACCCTCACATGTTTTAGCGTTTCTACTAACTACTTGACCTACACTCCTCTGAGGATTAGATAATTTTTTTTCCAATAAAAAATTTAAACATATAGGTTTTTCTGACATGTTTCTTTACATAAAAAATATCAATTGTAAATTAAAAATTTTATGCACACATTTAATTAAATAAATAACCATTTGTGTTTATAAAAAAAACAAATTCATTAACGATAACTAAATACATACCTGAAAAACTCGAGAGGCTGATGTAAATTATGATATTTGATCTCGTAACATGAGTCATTTATTTAATTGTGTTCAATGACACTGTTTATTAAAGTTATTTTTTATTTAAAATGATAGTAGAATTAGAAACATGCGAGCCTTATTTTATTTTTTGAAAAAAATATAGATGACGTATTATTTGGTTTTTTCTAGATTTCAACTACTGTGGTGGCCAAAAAAACAAAGTGTACGTATTTTTTTACCAAAAAAACAATTTGTTTTTACCCAAAATACCTAGAAAAGAGCATAAACAAATTGGCAAACCCATATATTGTAATAAACCAAACTCTTCATGCAAATATTTTCTTTTTAATTTTTGTGTACATGAAATTTAAGAGTATTTTTTTTTTTATCATGAAGATAGTCTTCAGTTCGTTATCTATTAATTTCATTTACAATTAGATTGATACACATTTTGACATACAAAAATTGTAAGGTTACAACACTTCTTGATGATATACATAAAAATTTATTTACAAACTTTTATTAGAAATTAGAAGTTTTTATTGAACATAAAAACCTAAATATCTTGGTAGCACTTTATTTAGAACCAGTACTTTGAGAGAAGGTACCTATAAAACAAATCGAATCACACAATTAATATACACAATTGTACCATCACAATTACTAACACATGCCAAAACTAAACAAGCGATCCTTGCATCTTTAACACGTTATAAACACATTAATTTTTTGACAACTCCCTAATTTAATAAATTCTTTCTTTTTTTCTTTTCTTTATTTTTTAACAAATAACTCCCTTTTTTCTTTCTTTTATATAATCATTAGCTATAATCTAAAAGGTGTGGCCAAAACACTTCCCACACATGACACTGTTCATCGTCTCATATTTTATTGTGAATATACTGTTCAAAATTTTGTTTTTGTTTTTTCAATTTGATCTTTAATTGTTTTTGCCTAATTGCATCTTTTTTAGGTCAAATTCAAGGACAATTGAATCAAATTTGTTGATTAAGGAAAAAAAATTTGAAAGACAGAGGATCAAAGTAGAAAAAATGTTATAAATAGGTGATGGTTTCAAAGTTCACACTAAATGTTTACTTTAGTCCTCAAACCTTACAATTTATATATATTCGGTCCCTTAATATTTTTCCATTAAAATTTGGTACAAGATTTTATTTTTTGTTATTTTTAGGCTAAGGTTTGATAGAGAATAGAGAAAGGTCGTTAAAATCCAGTGATAAAGAGAAAAAATCGTGTTTCTACCAATTCCGGACATCAAAAAGGTCGATCTTGGTATCAAGGGGTTCCATTTTATAACATTCCCAAATTTTCAAAACACAGAATACTTTAGACGTAGCAAAATACGAGAGAGATTTTTTTAAAAAAATTCCCATTAAAAATTTTCTACCGAAAATTTGGCTGAGTTTCTCATATATTTAGAACTTTCCAAGTTATCAACAACATTTTGTTTAATACTAAATATATTTTTAGTTTTTTATCCAATCATCCTAGATCAAAACAACCATCACAACACCACCACCTTAAACATAACTTCTTAATAACATAATAAGGCAATGTATATCACATTATAATTTCTTCAAGCATGATTCTTATAAAAATAAGAAAAGACAAATTATACCATCTTTTAATTTTATAATTCATAATTCACAACCATAAAATAAAACTATTTAGAGAATTTAAAGGAGCTAAATAACTAATATCAATTCCAAAATAGTTAAGTAATAGAAAATAATCACCCAAATATTTTTACATTAATTAGATTCAAATATTAAGGTTTACATGTTTTATCTAAAATTAATTACATATCCAAAAGAATAAAATACACCTACTCTATAAGGATATAAGAATAGAAAAATAGATCTATTCTGATCGGGAAAATGAAGGCCTTGAAATAAAAGAAATCAAAATAACAATTTAAATCTATTTATACTTTATGTGCTTTCTCATATTCAAATTTATTATATTCCACTAATACACGATTACAATTTATATGTTTTCCAACATAACATATGTATCATCAATTTATTGTTACTTTCTTTTCTTATCTTCAAATAGTTATGTCATTATCATCTTTTATCATAATTCATAAATGTCGATATCAGATGCCCTGATATCATTGGTCATCCCTGACTCAAATCAACCAATCAATGTCGATGTCACTTCTAACATCGATATTATTAGCCATTAACACTTAGATGACTAATTAGAAATATGATGATACCCGTTCCTCTAGGTATCATTAGCTACCACCACCTGGAGCAGCTAATCAAAATCAAGTGTATGTCGATGTCAATATTACCTTATTGAAATCATTAGCCCTCATCACCTAGTATGGCTGATCAAGTAATAGTTTTGCTAACATCAACGCAACCTTGTTGGTATCATTAACCCTAATAATTGGATTGGCTAATCAAGTTCTCTTTTCTTTCATTCCTATCTCCTTTTACTCTTTCACACTTAATACATAGTTTACGCATATAATAAGTTGAAAATTTAACACTATAAGTTATTTTTAAATAAAGTTAATAATGTGCATACACCTACCTGTCAATCACAATGTGCCTGCTCCTGCTCCATGTTGAGGTCTAGCTACAGTAATATCCCCTGTCAATACAGGACCTATATATTACCAATCATTTTCAATTACTTGGGAACCTTAATTAGATTATCATGAAATCATTACTTAACTTAATACGACACCCTTATTCTAATTATGCAAGCATCTTCCTTTAGTTATCCATGATTATCATGAAATCATTACTTAACTTAATACGACACCCTTATTCTAATTATGCAAGCATCTTCCTTTAGTTATCCATGATTCATTATTACCTTATCAAAATCCTTTATTTCTTATTTCTTTCTTTTTCTTTGTTTTCCTTTCACAAAAATCAATTTAATTTGTCTTAGTTAAGTTATCTACTCTAATATAACTCAAATATTATACGAAATATGAACTAACTTCATCATTCTTTATCAATGTCATATTCCCCCTCCTTGGCCGAAACCTTAACCTAATATGGGTTATGGTATTTCTTTAAAAGTTTGAGCAATTTAATCCTTATATACTCTTAAACATCTTTATTAATACTTATTAACAAGATTTCTTAATCAATTGAATTAAAAAAATACCATCCCTCCTTTTATTATTGTTGGTCGAAATCCATATATAATGGGAGGTATAAAATTTCTTCAAATCTCCAATAATTAATACTTTACCCATTAATTTTTCATGTCAATAATCATCAATAAACATTAATATCATCATTCAAACCATTAACTACACTAAAACCCTAAATTAAATAATATATATTACACTAATTCAAGCTCATTACATAGCAAAATCACAATCCATCATGTTATGCATAATCTTTGCTTCTAAATTTCAAGGAATTTAGAGAAAATTACATAAAATAATACAAATTTTTTCTTTATCTCTTCCTTTTAGCTTCTAAGGAATCTCCCAAACACTAAAACTTCCCTAGTTAACTCAATTTATGTGTTTGATCACTCAAAATCTCCTTTTAACACTTTAATATATCCCAAAAACAAACTTTACAACTCTAGATATGATTAAAATGCCGAACAATATTCCAGGTTGGATAAACTAAACCCATCAAGAGTTGCAAATATCTAATATTTGTTTGGAATTATTGTTAATTGAGTGTCATAATGTGTGAGACTATGAAAAACAAGTATAAACAGGAAACAAATGTACATGTGTATAAAGTTTAGGACTTTCCTTGCTATTGACTTGAGAATAATAGTTAAATAAGAAGTGAAATGAAATCATGATATTAGCAACATTGTTAGTGATAATTATATCCCTGATGGGACAAAGGAGGCTATGAGGATAAGAAAATAGCAGAGAGCAACAACACATACATAGACTCAAGGTAGGTGCCCAATAATTTTTTAAATGTGTTATGCACCTATTTTAAATTGTAATATATGCCATAAAAGAAACGATAAGGATAGAACTAGATACTCAATAATGTGGCTTATGCTTGGTAATGAGCTATGTTGTAGAACTAGTTACCCAATAATGAGGCCAGTGTCCGGTAATGGGTTTGTGAGATCAGTTTGATTGATGAATAGAATATGTAATTTGATTTAAATAGACTTGTGTGAAGTTAATATTGTCTAGATGAATGACTTGTCAAATTGTTAATGAAATGTTGGGTGAAACCCACCTGTTAAATAAAAGTGGTAAATTATATTTATGGCATTAAATGCTAGATTAATAAGAATTTTATGATTGAGTTCATGATATAGATCATTGAATTAATAAATGCCTAATATTTGTGAAGGATAAAGACAAAGATTGTATCACCTGAGAAGAATGCATAAAATGGTAGATGATTTAGCAAACTTAATTAGTGATAAGGAGGATGATCTCTGAGGAAGATGATGTTATAATATAAAGGATGACTTAGAGATAAAAAAGGATTAGGTGGATGACTATTTTGGAAAGTCAAGTAAAGTATACGTAACGTTGTATTATATGGATTTTTGTATAGAAAGCATTGTGATTATTGTGATAATATAACAAAGTGAATAAAAAAAATTAATTTAAATGACTTGTGTGGCATAGCCTGAGGATGTGTTTAGGGACAACCTTGTTTAGTTCCTGGGGGGAACTGTTATAAGAATATATGACAGAAAAAGAACAAATACATAAAGGTCACTAACAACAGAAGTAATAGTTGTTTAAAATATATATATGATGTGTTTGATAATGTGTTACTAGAGTATATGTGACACGATTTGGAATTGTTTTTAGTGTGCATGTATGAGATTATAAAATATGCATCTAATAGCATATTTGTAATATGATATAAATTGACTTGACAGTAAATGTGATAAGAAAATAAATTATGGTTGTATTGGTGGCAAAATGATGTTCCATTGGAAATGATGGTGACCATGTGTTGGAATGTAACTACCAACCATGTTGTTTAACACAAAAAGGGCAAGAAAAATTATGGCTAAAATTATAAAGTTATGAGAGGAGAATCCGTTTCAAACTAGAGTATACAAAGGAAAATAAATGTATTAATATTTAAATCATGTGATGTAATGGAACATTAAACTAAAAGGTGAAGTAAACCTTGAAAATGTTTTAACTCGGTGGGGCGCAAATACGTTAACAACGAGGTAGTGGTGTCGATATAATATGACAAGTCAAAAAAGGTGATAATACAACTAAAATCAATTGTTATAAGAAAAGTCAATTGCTAAATGAACAAGAGTATGATGAACGAGAATTTTAAATTGTTGAGTGTAAAAGTCGAATCACTAAAAAGTGTATGATATCATTTCTATTTGTAAGGGAATGAGTCTCTTTGATGTTTCTTTTTATATTAATAATGTTGCCTATTAACATGTGGATAGAAAAATTTTTATTTATTGGATGACATGATGGGTGTACAGAAATATACTTATATAAATCCAGCGTGAAGGGTTCAAATAATGGATTGGATGTAAGTAGCAAAATTAAGAATGGTTAAGTTGATGAGTGTGACATATGTATATGTTAATAAGGAAATGATGCATAAACTAAGTTTTTTATTATCAAATTATAATTGATTTTGAATATTATATATATTGACTCCCTCAGAACTAGAAAAGAAAGTAAAAATTATTATAAACACTATTTTTGCAGGTTGTTCGATTCTTTATACTTTAATTTAATAAAGGAAGATCAAAATATAAGGAATAAACAATAATAGTCTTGTATTTTTTTTAAAAAAAATTACTTTGATATTTTGAGTTCAAGGCTTAAAGAAACTATTTTATGTGTAAAAATTACGAAGTGTTACATTGAGGGACTTAATAGGTATAATTTATAAAGTTTGAGGACTAAAGTAAAATTTGTATGAGAACTTTGAAACCATCATCCATTTATGGTGCTTTTTCTACTTTGGTCTTCCATCTTTTAATTTTGTCCTTAATCAACAAATTTGATTCAATTGTTTTTTAATTTGACCTAAAAAAGATACAATCACGCAAAACAAAGTTTGAGAACTAAAAAGAATAAATTAAACAATAAATCTACAGTAAAATATAAGAGGATGCGCACAATATTTAGAGTTTTGTATAATAATATTACAATGAGTTTAGACTGTTATTGTAATTTCTAAAACTACAGGGGACGATATATATTTATGTCTAAAGCTAGGGATGTATCTGTAATTACGTCGAAAATGTGGATTCCTAAACAGTGGCGAGCCATGACTGGTCTTCTGTGAGTCGCGCGAAGCAGAAGATCCCAACCAACTCTCTCTCCCTGCAAATCAAAACCAAAATTAGCACCACCCGAGTAGGCACAAGCAGAATCCCTCTCTTTCTCCGTAAACGCTACGTCGTTTCGATCTGTAAGTCATAGCTATTTCAATTCCGTGTTTATACATTGCTATGCCCATTATGACTATAATTTTTTATTTTGAGTTTCCAGATTTTTAGCTAATTAATTGAGTTACTTGTGCCAATCTGTAATCAGGGAGTGATAAACTAACACCTGTAGCAGGTTATCGTAATTTTTTTTTTGAATTTTAGATATTGTGTGAAGAAACTAGGCTTGATGATTCTGTATTCTTTTTTGCTAGGTAGTGAAGATTTTGCATCATAGTAATTGGGCTTTGCTTAAAGGTCCATGTCTGTGCCCAACGAGGATAACATGTCTCCTCATATGCAGGTATTCATTTTTCTTGAAAAAAACTCGCGATTTTTATTTTTACTGAAGTAGACCATTCTTTTATCGGTGATTTTAATGTTAAGGTAATCTGTCAGTGATTATTTTACGAGTTCTTGTTAAATACAAGATATTGTGTCTGAAGAGCTGTGTTATTATTGATGGGATTTGATCATTGCGTCTTTCTTTTGTTCCAAGTGAAATTCTATACAGAGACGCTGCTGGTACAATTGTCTGGTTGTTAATAGTTAATACTCGCTATCGTGTGATAATGTGAGACCGTAGAGGCATATAATACATCGCACCGTCGTGATTGCAATGCAGCTTTGCATTATATTGCTCCTTGTTAAAAATGATTCCGAGTTAAAACCTTTTTAAGAAATGGAAGTAAGGAAGGAACTTGTGGTGTAAGTTGAATTCTCACCATTCTCTGTGGAGAATTATTTAGTTAAAACAATGGACGAATAAGATGTGGATGTCTCCTGGTTAAAGATGTTGAGATTTATTCCCTCCTGCTCTGCTGGTTCTTTGCTAAGGAATCATGTGTTCCACTTGGAAATGAACTGTCCATGACCTATCACTCTTACCGCTTATATGGCTCTTCTCATATGTTCTTTCTGACATGCTTTTTCTTATAAAATTCTAGTCTATGTTTTTGATGGTTGTGATGTTTTAATCACAGCTTTCATCCCATTTTTTTGGGGATCTCCTCGATTCCATTATTGTTGATGTTGCCTCTGAGTGTCATCGGGTGGCAAGACTGGGTCTTGATCGCAATTTGGAGGAAGAGGAAGAAGAATTGAGGTTGTCAGCACAAGCTCGTGTTACAGTAGCTGATCCTAGTAATAGTGGTGAAACCAATGGCAAGTATGTGGTAGACATTTTCGGACAAACTCATCCATGTGTTGCAAATGAAGTTTTTGACTGCATGAATTGCGGGAGACCAATTGTGGCTGGAAGATTTGCTCCTCATCTGGAGAAGTGCATGGGAAAGGTGAGCCTTTGACTGCTAACATGCTTGGCTGTCATATTATTATTTTTTTATTATAACTTTTCTTTCTCATGTCATGGTTCAGTATAATATCTGGCAAGTATCTTGGCCAGTATTACGCTTACAAGAATTCTCCAATTTTCACTCTATGAAAACCTTTTTTTATGCTTAAGATGTTTGTATTGGATTTCTGTTTTACACATTGATGTGCTTTGGGTCTTCCATTCAGGGTAGGAAGGCTCGTGCCAAAGCCACAAGAAGTAGCACAGCCGCACAGAACCGGTACTCACGAGGCAGTCCTGTTTCCGCAAACTCCCCTTACTCAAATTCCACCAGCACAAACAGGTTATTGAATGGAACATACAGTCACACAGTCGAAGAGTACTCAAATGGAACATGTGAAGGGCCCTGAATAAAACACGAGTGATGCAGGCTGACTTCAAGACATGTAGCAACTACAATTAATGAGGGTTGTCTTGTTTTCTTAAAGTTAATATCAAAAGAGGACTTTACGGCACAATCGGTCTGTAAATATTGCAAATTAATCCTTTGTTTGAAACTTCGATTATGGAATGAGAGCAAAACCTCCTGCTGCAGTTGAATGTTGCTACATCTCACTTGTATATCTATTACCAGCTCATCCTTATATTTAAAGGGTAGTGTCAGGGGGGTAATTTTTCGCTCCGCGAATAAACCCGTGCGGCAGCCTAGTCCTTCACTAGACTTAGCCTTCCCTCGACAATGGCACTCGTGTTTGCATAGTAACTAAGTGTTTCCCTCACAAGAGAGGTTTCCCCACTTTCTCAAGTTAAAAGACAAGCGGAATACACAAGTAAAATTGCACAACACAAAGCACACCGAGAATACAAGAAAAACTCTCAACCTTTATTTATCTCGTCAACAAAAGATTACATAATGTGTGCTATGCACAGAATTCGCACGCTACACAATTAAGCTTACACACGTTATTCCTCTCTATGCATTCCCTATCTCGTGCTCTCTATCTTCCACATCTAAGAGCATCAACAACTATTTATAGTCAAGTATGTGAGCTGCAAGGCTCACCCATGATCTTCTATTTTTCAGGATATAGTGGGACATTTTTTCCCCCATGATCTCCATGATCTCAACAACTTGGAGAGCACTCCAGTTATGCTCCCACATTTTGCCCCCATGAGGCTGCCACTTCACCCACGTTCTGCCCTATGATCCCATGATCTAGGAAAACTATGACTGCCACTAACCCATGTTCTGCATGCCCACCTGGCAGCCCCATCTGCCAGCTCTTGCTTCGTTAGCTGTTGAGTCATTCGTATGCCTTGGACAGTTCTTCGTCCAAGTTTCAGATCGTGGCAAGTCGAACCCATGACTTGCACAAGCCGTTGCGCGCTGCCGAATTCGCATCTGCGTGCAGGCTGCAAATGTTTTCGCTGCTGAATTCCTCGACAGCCCCAGTTCTCATCAGCCTATGCCCCCTGATGAGTTTTTCTGCCTGGCTTGGACATTTCATCATCAAGCCCATGTTCGTCAACAATCTGCGCTGCTGATTTTCCTTTGACGAACCTATAGCCGCATAAATCTGCACTGCCGATTTCTCCCACTGTTGGCATGGCTGCCAGCACCTTTAGGCACTGTTTTGGACAGCCTGCCGAAGTGTGCACCTCGTGCACCTTTAACACTGTTACAGGTAGCTTCTATGCCAACAAGACATGAAAGTTCAATCTTCATATACCGTACTGAATAATTTGGAGAAATTTGGGAAAAGGAGAGAAGGTATAGAGGGCTAAAGCAAGGAATCAAAGAAGTGCTGATCACGTTAAGCTCCTGCATTTCATGCCCTTTGACGGATTTCATTTCCAACTTCATTTCTCAACACTAAAACGTCCAACACTGAAGATCAATTGAAGTGGGATATGAAGTTTCCTCAGTGAGGAAAAAATTCCGTTGCCGGGACTTGAAGGTGAGACCCGAATATCCTGACCAACTAAACGGCAATGGATTCATGTTATAGTTGTCCCAGCTAAGAAAAATATTATATTATATTAAATCAACTGAATATTCCATGTTTGATTGGGAATTCATACGTCTTCACTCGATCCTTTCAGGTGGTAACAGTTCGAAGAAGCAGTTACACTTGTGTCACCAGTGTAATTGTGCTTTAAGAGGTTTGGATTCGAAGGCCTAGGCTTATAGGATGGAAGGTTGGACCACTACGTGATCTTCTTACTGATCATTAATCAAGCTATTATTCTGTTGTTTGTTCATTTTTTTTGTTTCAAAAGCTATGGTTCTTTTGTAAAAACACGTTGTGAAAACATGGGCAAGACGTCGGTGTCTTTAACATGCAGTGTATGATTGCTTTTTCAAAATCTTTTGAGACGTGCAGTGTGCAATGGCAAGATTTTGTCCAGGGAAATGATTTTCCTCACCTCATCACATGGGCAGCAGCGAGTACTATCGATCAATGCAAATGCACTAAGCCAGGAGAGATGATTTCAAAAATCAAAACCAAAATGGAAAATGGTAAAGAGCAACGATAACCCTGCGGACAGGGGGGGTGTTTCGAGCTCCACCCAGAATTATAAATATATAAAGACAGATTATGTTGCTTTTGTTTTAGACTTTTGAGAGTGTATTTGAGAATTCAAACCAAAACAAGTTTTCATGTCCCAGATCAAAGTTTTAAATATGGTTCATGCAATGCTTCCAAGCATAATTCATCTATATACAAGAAGGTAAATGGATGAGACGAGAAGAAACTCATGTATCATAAGAAAAACTGCATGTACAGATATGGAAGCAGTTCGAAATAAACCCCTCCATTTATTGGCAAAAACAGCACTCGATGATCAAAAGAGTAAGAGATGCGACTCAATATGGACTTCAAGTCCTATCACCTATGGAAAAACATAAACCATTTTGAATTTGTACAAAAACCACCCGGTAAACAGAACTCATGGTTAGTCAAACAGCTCCCAGTCCTGATTTAGTTTTGTGGCAGATTGTAGTGGAACAGGGGCGCTCAGGCTTCCAACTCCAGACGCAAATGTCTCCCATTTAGTAGTCACCGATACTGCGTTGCTGTTATGGCTAAACGATTTAGAGTTACTCGCTTTCAAATTCTCGAGTGTGTCCACAAAGCTCTGGATTCGACGAACCTGCCATGAAAATCCGAAATTAAATATCATCGTTCTGACACAGAACTGCACTGAACAACATATTTGTCGTTATGTTTTGATCTGAATAGAAGCGATTCCATTGGTTAAGGACTTTAATTTCCTTAAAAAGAAAAACGTGAACATCAAGGTCATCGCCCTGGCAGCCTGAGGCATTATGAGTCATCCTGAAGCAATGGCCACGCGAGGATTAAATAGTGCTCATGGGAAATAATTAAGAGGCCAATCTGGGTGAAAAAACCTCGCCTGTTTCCTACAAATAATGACATCAGAGGACCTCTTGCATACACTTTCTTTTCAAGTGTGGAGACAACAATTTTTCATCAGCAAGCACTATTCTATCTACTCTTCTCAAATCTCTCTCTTTTTATTTAGATGGAGTGGGAAAGCATGATTAATGAAATATGAAACTGACAACTCCTTGTAAACAGTTGAAATAGCCCTTAAATCAGGACCACCATAGGCTCCAACTTATACCTAAGCTGTGTTTAATCATATAATTCCACTTTCTAGCATTGTTTTACCTATATTATTAGATCACTTTAAGCTTTTAGGCACATGACGAGCAAGAATCTTTCAAGCCCACGCTGAAACCTGACTTGGGAAATTTCAACAAATCATAAATTCAAGATATGTTCCCTCGTGCTTTTGAACGAACTAATGGAAGATAATCATGGAAATACCGCATGCAAAGGAAAAAGTTTTGCAAGCAGGGAAGGCATTATAAATAACCTCAATCTTTCTCTGCACTTTCGCTTGTCCATCTGCCTCAATTGAATCCAATTTAAGCAATTGTATCATAAGCAATTCTGTTAAGACAGAAAATTCTTTTTCTGCAATCTTTGTCCCACTGCGAATATTTGTCTCTAATGCAACAACCTAAGAAATCATCAGCACATAGATAACCAATAAGTTCTCTGATTTGCATCAAGGAAGGCTTTAACTTTTATCTCAATGTGAAAGCTAACCTTCTCGCAAAGTTTATCAATCTCTGCCCTCACTCTGGCAACAGCTTCATAAGCTTTTAATGTATCCTGATTTCTCTTCATCTCCTCAAGCTTCCTCTCTTTGCTGGCTGGATCCTCAAAAAGTATCACCTTTGACATGTCTTTTACACCTACCATGTGCAGATATTCATCATTCTCCTTTTCTTTGCCTTTAAACAATAGCCTCTGCTCCTTAGACTCCAGACCAGTCTCATGGGCAAGGACTTTTTTCAAATCCCCTTCAATTCAACCAAATACAGCAATTAAGCATCAAATTGCGAAGGTAGAATAAGGGACAGCAAAATATTGCAACCAGTACCCTCACTGAAACCCAGCAGCCAGTCTAATACATATTAGGCAATGAAGGTAAACTCAGCCAACGTCATGGACAATCAAATTGCATGCAAGAAGGAGAGGAAACATATAATGAACGTTCGAAAACAAATGACCATGATCAATGTACATCCCCATAAAGCTAACTTAAGCAAAATTAATTTTTAAGCATGACTTTTGTCCGTTGGATAAATATGCAGTGCATATTGAAATAGAAACAAAAGCCAAAAGGCTTGTTCGATGACGAAAAAAAAAAAAAAGAAGCATTACACAAAAATGCTAAGAAATGTCAAAATCCATTGCCAAGCATGACTAGACCCATTCAAATTAAATTCAAAACAATCACTAAATGAAAAACTAGGACCAACCACGGTTTTGGCTCTGACCCAACGAATCAACAGCAAAGTCGACCCCGGAAGGGAGAAATGAGATTCTAGCATTTTATCCAATGGGATCAAACCAAAGAAAGCAAATTTCAAGCGCAATTAATCAGTGACAAAAGATTACCAAAAGTGGATTGAGCAGGGACAGCAATATCATAGTGACATAAGCCATGAGAGACCTTGATCTTGATCATAGGCCCAGAAGAACCATCCCCAACATCCATCTTTTGAACAAGCATGCCACCAGGCCTAAGTTCCCAGTGTATCTCCCTGTAGTTGGACTCCCTTGTCTCTGTGTTTTTTGATTTTTTCATGGTCAAGAAATGGAGTCAAGAACCATATAGAAGTACAGAATTTGAAGAAAAGTGAAAAAGGTAGAAGTTGGGTTGTGAGAGGGTTGTCCCTGTAGTAGCAAATCAAGATTATCGACTAAGCAAACAAAAAATATAAGCCCTTTAAGACAGAGACTTGTCAGCGCTCAGCAGACTTTGGAGCTTAGCAGTTGGTCGGTTTCTCACAATAACTTGTACTAAAAGAAAGTTGGTCCAGTTCAGGACCATGACATACTCTATTTTCAGTGCGTTCAAATATCTTCATCAAGATCGACACTATCTAAGGTAAAAGCAATGGCGAAGTCTTCAAAAATATTCGAAATCTTATTCAGCCCAAATATATTTTCCTGTTTCTTTAGAATTTTGACAATATAAGATAGTTAATCAATGATAAGGACAATAGTTAATAAAAGTTGGAAACAACTTTTGAGATTTAACAGAGCTCAGTGTAACAGGAAATTACTAAATTAAAAATCTATTATTTTGCTTCATCAAAGGCACATTATTAATTATTAATTATTAATTATTAAAAGAAATCTAAATGGAGAAAGAAATTGCCAGATTAAAAGGTGAATATCAACGACAAACTATAGGCAGAGATACAAAAGCTACTTGATAAACCTTTATTTCATAGTAATTGAAAAATTCAGAGTTAGAAAAAGAAAAATTGAAACTTTCTATTCATATACAATATTTATCTATCCAAAAAATTAAAAAAATAATTTTTCAGTTTTTCAAAAACACTGAATTTTGAAAACACCCTACAATTTCTCTACACAAGTTTTGACTGATTTTTTAATGAATAAAAAACTCTAACAATATTTTTTATATATACATGTACTTTTTAGCAATAAAAAGAATTAATTTTTGTTTATATTTTTATATTTAGTCAGTGTCATAAACTTAATTTTTATTATAAATCTAATATAAATATTTCTTAGTTAACAATATAAATTTTTTATGATAATTTTTAATTTAAATAAAATAAAATTCCAATTAGATTATCAAAAATATAAAATGTGACTATTATAATTATAGTTTTATTTTTTAAAAAAAGTTATAATCTTGATGTATTTCCTATTTTTTTAAGTAAAAATATCTTTTTCTGTTATCAATATTTTTTTTTAATTTTTAATTGAAAAGGGAAAAAAAAAACTAGGACGTAAAATAATTTTTTTATTAGCAGACATACCCTTAACTTTTGTTTAGATATTTTCTTACAGTAAAATAATAATAAAAAAATTGTTGATACCATTATCACTATCTTTAATACAACATCAGTGATGGAATATTAACTTTGTGACATCCTCGTGAAATCAACTCGTCATTTATTTGCCATTCAAATGGCAATATGTCTTTTCTTTCTTCTTTAGGGTATGCCATTTTAGAAAAAAAAAATTAAAAAAAATGTTTTTCCAGGTTGATTCAATATAAAATAATTTTCAATTGATTTCTTAATATTGCTACCTTGAAAAAAAATTAACTCATGAATATGGGTTTATATATATATATATATATATATATATATATACACACACACACACACACTATCAACTCATTATATTAATCATTATCTTTGAAATTAAAATAAAAAAGTTATTGTTACTCAATAAACAAATTATTAATCATTGTAATCATTATATTGCCCTTGATCATTAAAACTATGAACTAGTATTGAGAGTAAAATAATCTTTTTAATATGATATAATTATCTTTTGTGAATTGTATGAGGTTAGTTTGATAATTTTATTTTGATGTACAATAAAATTATTCATTTAATTTTGGAATTAAATAATTTAATGCATATTACTAAAAAATATTTTTGTATTTTTATTTTTTAGAACAATATAATTACTTTGATGTTTTTAAAGATAAAATCAATTAATCTATCAACCTAGGGTTTTTTTTGTCATTTTACATTGTTTTTATTGTAATTTTTAAGGGTATTCATAGGCATTGTTTTAAATTATATTTATTTAATATAAAAAAACATGCTAGCGTGTGCTATTTAAGTGATGCGCGGGGGTTGTCTAGCCACCAAATATCATTTTTGGGGCGGTGTTTGGAAGATATTGACGACTTCTACATGGTGGTACAAAGCATTTTCCAAGATTCATGACCATTTATTGCCAACGATCACTTTTTTTTCCTTCTTCTTCTATCTCGAGTTTTGCGTCGGCCTGTAAAATCTCAAAACAACCCCCTTAAAATTTCCTCCCTTGATATTTGGTCCCTATACTTTTAATTATTATTATTTTTATTTTAGAATAAGCTATAAAATTATAGATGCTTTTCAATTTCTCCCCCTACTATATTCTAATCTATAAATAATCTATCAAATTATAAATGTTTTTCAATTTCACCCCCTGATATTTTTAAATATATAAATAGTTATTAAATAACAAATATTTTTCAATTTCACCTTTTATGATTTTTTTTAATATATCAATATATATTTTTTATTTAAAATTTAGTATGCATTATTTAATTGCTATTTATTTTATCCAAGATCTTTTTTTTTATTTTTAAATTTCATCATTTTGGGTTTTTTTTTATCAAATTTTATCTTAGTTGTTTTTGTCTTTTTGCAATTGTTTTTTTTTTTTAACTCTTTGTACATCCATAAAATTTGCTGACAACATATCTAGTCATCACTATAACAACAACCCAATCAATCACCACCATAATAATTATTATCTTAGTGCTTGTGTGAGAATGTAGTAGAAATTTTTTAAAAAATATTTTTTATTTGAAAATATATTAAAATAAATTTTTATTTTTGATATCAGCATGTTAAAATGATTTAAAAATATAAAATAAATTAATTTAAATCTAAAAGAAAATTTTAAAAAATATTTAAAAATACAATTAGACTATAATGTAAAACATCTTCTTATCAATGTCACCGTAGTTTTTACCACATCATAACCCCACCACTTCCACAATAACAATTGTCATCATTTTGCTACCATCACCAATAATTATGTGTTATCACCACCACACAAAATTACTACCATTCAATTACTATTAATATTATTACTGCCGCAACAATTATTAGAAATGCCACCAGCAAAACTATTGTTGTCATAGATATTGTCTCCTTAAAAAATTGTAACTTTTCTCACCTTATTATAATGAATAAATAAATTTTATTTTATAAAAAAATATTTCTTATTACTTCCTAATTCAATGAAAATATTTCTTGTTTTTTAAATGTTAACTTTAAAAATAGTAAAGTAGCATATTTCCTAATTCAATGAAAGCATGGAATTATTGTTCGTGATTTTCTGCTATAAAGAAACCTGTTTAATTATCATAATACCTTCTCAATTAAAGAAAAACAATATAATTAGTAAGATTTTTCTAAAATAATTTCTAAGAACACACATCAAGAAGGCATTAAATTCTCAAAATTTAAAATTTCACTCTGTAAAAAGCCACTATTTTCTTACATTGTAAAATGACCAATGGTCGGAAATGGAATATCAAACTCTGATCTCCTTAAAAAATAAAAGGGCACATTAGACAAAATCCTAATATTATTATTGGATAATATTACGAGAACCATTTATTTCAAGATCAAACTTGATCTTTTCAAATTATATTTTTATATTTTAAATTTTTTTTAATATATTAATATCTAAAATAATTTTTTAAAAATAAAAAATATTATTTTAATATATTTTTAAATAAAAAAATATTTTAAAAAAGAATTATTCTTCAATATTACCGATATACACTGCAGTGTTCGCTTATTACATTTGCACACATGATGTGATTAAAGGGTCCACACACTTTTTTCTCGTTTGCTTAATGATAATGATATCGAGGGTGACTAGCACTTCTCCAACCTGCAGATGAATATATATATATATATATATATATATATATATAATTTGATGTTAGTTGGTGAAGGCACGCGGGTCCGATGTGCCTGTTCTGACATTGCTCAGTTAAACAGGGATTATTTGGTACCCACAGGCAAATAATGCACCGAGATGTTTATCTTAGATTTTCCAGGCCAGGAAGACAAGGATCTTACTTGGATTTTGCTTTTGTTTTGATCATATGTCATCGTGTGCCTATGTGTTTCTGAAATTTTATCGGGCTTAATTTTATCAGAAGCCAGTATGGCTGAATTTGTAGTCACGTTTTATCGTAATTTTGAAACCGGAACTGATGATTAACCTGGTCTAATAATCACGGATCAGATGGGTTGACCCGGATAAATCCAAAAAAAATTAAAAATCAATCAAACAACTTTCTTGCATTCTCCATGTTCCTACTCTTCGCATAAGCAGAAATCAACTCCATCCAAAAAATCACATTCCTATTAGCATTTCATCAAACACTTTTTGCCCACACTCCAAAAACCCACATTTTATATACATATCAATCATAGAATTCCCAACATGCAAATCCTCATCAAACCCCCCAACCAAAATCATTTGCCCATGAATTTGCTGCCCAAACCCACATCCATTTTAGCACCGCAAGCCTTAAAAAGAGCAGTAAATGTGAAATAAACAGGCACAACACCTTCTTTTCTCGTCAAACTATAAAACTCAGTTGATTCATTTAACCTTTCCTCAATCAAATAACCTCTGATACGCTGTGTTGAGGCAAGGGTTGTCCACGCTCGATGAATTGGAGGGAACGAGTAGGGATCACTACGAGAGGCTGCCGATAAGGGTAGAGCCCATTGACAGAGGGGATGTCGTGTTCGGGGTGGAGACGTATTACGGGCACAGGAGCTATGGATTGAAATTGCTTTTCTTTAATTAGGTTCTCTCTGTCTGCAATTTTACAGCATTCACGACAATGTATATATATAAAAAAAGAGGCCGGATCTCAGTCGGGTTTGCCCGAGTTCCGGGTCGATCCGCCGGGTCGATCCGAGTTTTAAAACTATGCATTTTATATCTGGCTCTCTCTAGAACCACGTATTAATTTGTGAGGAATTATATCAAACAGTAAAGGCAACACGAAAATAACACTAGATGATTTGATGCTGTTGTTATATTATTTATTATTTTTTAAAATATTTATTGTTTAGAAATATATTAAAATAGATTTTTATTTTATTTTTTAAAAAGTATTTTTGATATCAGTACATTAAAAAATTTAAAAAATAATAATTTAAATAAAAAATTAAATTTTAAAAATTATGATCTCAACAGAAAGAGCATCTTCTCGGAACAAAATCAAAGTAGAGAAATAAGCTATTTCTTCCTGTTTGAAAATATCGTTGGGAGTACTTTTCTTTCTTTTTTTAATAATAAAAAACTGCCTACTTCTTTATGATTTGTTTTTTCTCTATTTT
>Ga0307515_10003692_pt1 | contig 32154 bp, 4 predicted proteins | sample 17_EM_MG_FD_194513 | JGI IMG/M metagenome (GOLD analysis project Ga0307515, IMG submission 194513) | Populus trichocarpa ectomycorrhiza microbial communities from riparian zone in the Pacific Northwest, United States - 17_EM | ecosystem: Host-associated > Plants > Roots > Unclassified | place... | reverse complement strand
AGAGACTTTGAGGTATTTTACTACCTTAGTAGCTGTACCTGCAATTGATATCTCTTTTTACTTGAGGATTTCTTATCTTTTTTCTTCGTTCTCTATAGTAAAAACTATAGAGCCAAATCTGGTCTATAGATCGTGTCTTTTTACACTAGATAAGATCTATTTAGGTAGTCCTTATATCCTTATAGGATTAAAAGTCTTAATTTCTTCTTTTAGAAGCTTAGAGCCTCCTTCTTCTAAGAAAGGTAGGGTAGGAACCCCATGGGCTATAATTTAAACCCATAGTTCTAGTTTTTGTTCTTTTTAAAAGGTAAAGCAGTTATACTAGATTTCCTTATATTTAACTAGGAAATCTATATTATACTCTTCTATAGTCGTAAGGAGAATATTTTGTTTTCCTTTAGTTCTAGCTATAGATACTAAAACCGGTTTTTCTACTTGCAGTTTTAATGCAAATAGTTAATTGACTTTATTTCGTATAGAGAAGGTATTTAGAGGTTAGTCCTTTTGGTTTATAATTAGGACTAGCTTTCTTTCTTATAGCTGCTTTTTCTTACTTCTAGTAGAAGTAAAAGGAGTAGGAAATAGTAGTGATGAGAAGGGTAGGGAGGACGAAGTAGGGAGGTCCTTTTTTAGCCTCTCTGCGTAGGTTTCTTTAGTAGGGGCTACCTCCTTACGGAGAGCTCTTACTTCTTTAACTAGTTCTTTTAGGACATCTTTTGTCTTTTCTTTTCCCCCTATAAAGGGATTTTCTCCTACTAGGATACTACGTGTATAGTCCTCTAGCTATTTAACTTATTCTTTTTTATCTTCTTCTTCTTCTTCTTCTAGCCCTTTATATGTCTGGGTTAGGCTATCTAGAGCCTTTTATAGGTGTTGTTCTGGAGAAAGGGGAGAGAAAGATATACTAGGTATACCAGTCGTAAAAGTTATTAGTTTAGTTGTCTTTTTTGCAGGTTTTTGGTTTTCTTTTTCAGTAGAAGACTAAGGATGTCCTCTTTTTTCTCCTGTCCCAAATAGGCCAGGAGAAGAAGAAGGGCCAGAAAAGGTGAATATAGATATAGACTCACTACCACTTATTTCTATAGGAGGTTTCTCTTTAGGCCTGCCGGGCCTTGGCATTTTTGTAGGGGAAGTTTTCTAGTTTTTACTATCCTTATACCCTTTTTCCTTACTAATCCTACTAGAGGATTTCTGGGGAGATTAGGTTTAAAGGTAGTAGTAATACTAGACCCCTAGTATTAGTAGTGGTAGTAGTAGTAGTAGTTTTAGTGTTCCTGTCCGTGCCTCGCTTATAAGCTAGGACCACCCCTAAGAAGAATTTTCTATTGGGGGAAAGGGGGTAAAACGACAATTAAATCCCCCTATAGCTTGCTAAGCGGTAGGAATTGGGTCTTAAAAGTTGGAAAATCGATTGTTTTTGGTGGTAAGATGGGTATGCGTAAGTTTTAAAGTGCGGCGCTACCTTTTGGTAAGGTTGCATGTGTGGTGAAAGGTAGCTGTATTAGATGTGATGGTAGGATTTTCGATATCATTATTAATGGAATCTTCAGAGTCGCTGGAGGATAGCGTCGTACTAGAATTTTCAAAATCGCTATCTGCGATATCTTTAGACTCACTAGGGGACGGTAGAGCAGCAGTTCCTCGGTATATTGTTTCCCTTTTCCTTTTACCTATTACTAGTTTATTATCTTTACCAGATGCTGTAAATGTTTTAAGGAAATAGTTGACGAAGCTACTTTTAGATGCTTTATTACAATATCCCTTACTAGCATTAAGGGATTTTTAGATAGCTGGCGAGGTTTTTCTTAGGAGCTTTATAATATAGACGTCCTAGAGATGGTATAGCAGGTCTTAAGTTAATGGAAATATCTATACGCATAAAGGAAATCGGCACTCTTTTTTACCGGTATATATCGCTTTTTAGATATATATAGCAATGTGTTTTTGCTATTAGGCTATATAGAGAAATTAATATATTTAATTAGGGGCCGGTAAATTAGGGTCCCTAAGGCAGAAAGGGCAATATCTATATATTATAAGGGCGTGGCGGAAAATTAACGGTTTATATTGTAATGGAATGGTTTCTGGTTGGTTTAAGTAGCTTTAGTAGTAAGTGGTCTACTTATCTTTAATTATAATTTACTCGTTGTATTAGAAGCAAAATTGCGCAAAACTAAAGGAATGCTTAAAACTTCCTTTAGTGTACTGGTAGATATAAAACCATCTCTTATCGGCTTTTAGGCTGGAGAGAAAGCTTTCGTTAGATTTCGTTTAATGTAAGTCACTTTACCTTACGGAGACTACTTACCTCTGCATTAGTATACGGCATTCTTAAACCAGGCATTGATTATTGTCCGGCTACATATTTGGATGGTAGGCGTTTTAATAGTCTTTGCGGTATAAACTGATTAAATTCTTAACGATCCTTATACCCTTAGGGCTCTAAAGAGGAGTAGGTATAAATAGCGTATCTGCTAAGAAGTTATGCTTAGGTATAAGATGGCGTCTACAAGCAAAAAGCGTACGGTGATAGTCCATAAGGTCGGTCGAATGCTGCGATTTGGCTATATAGCCCTGCGTTTCTTAGAGTCCCCCGAGTTCAGAGACTATAAGCTGAGATCTTTTTTATAGAGTTCTTGACGGCGTACTTATAGCTCTCATTTCTCATCTTCCGCGTTCTTCCGTTAAATATCCGTTGTTAAAGTATTAATTTATTTACTAATCGCAATAAAATCTACGCGTTGTTCGAGGTTGTCCTGTTCCTTTACCGGCAGAGACTGCTATAGCTGTAGGTTGCGACGCTTTGACATTAAGCGAAAGACTTCTAGATAATCTTTCCGCAGCTCCATACTAAGAAAGCTTCCTTAACCGTTTACTATACTTATAGGTGCTGTATAGTATAAACAGAAGGTGCAAGGGTTTCTATAACTCGTAAATACTATTCGCTTATTAATAGAGTATCCATTATCTTTATAAACTATTAGTAAATTATAGCTAAACTAGGAGGAGATCCCGGTCTAAGGTATATTACTATCCGCTTTAATAAGTGCTTCTCTTCGTCCATTATAAACTCTAACTCTATCCTTTAAGCTAGCCCGTTTAGACTAGTTACCTAATGATTTATTAAATGAGCCTGCTGACCCTATTTTCCCCGTAGGCCCTACGCTGTTTATCCTCTATAAGAAGGGCTTACTTAATATATCGCGTTTCTACTTAAGCGGTGTGTATTCTATATTAGGTTCTAGACAAACTATAAGGACCTATTTTATAGTGCTGTAGTCTTTAAAGGCATTAGATGCTAAGGCTATAGCTAGGATAAAGAAAATCGGGTCTTTAATTGGTTTAGGTTAACCCTTATAAAGGGCATGTTAAGGCCTGCCTAGAGACGGAGTTTAGTTACGATTTATTATAGTAATTTGTAATAGGATAAAGTTAAACCTTTCCCTGACGGAGAGATCCTGCATAGCCTTTGTATATTCTCTATAATACCCTACTAGTATATATAGTACTCTGTTAATATTAGGAGATCCATAAGTATTAGTATTCCTATTACTACTCCGCGGAATTTTCCTCTAGGCGACGGCTACCTATATATTCTACTAACGCGTCTATAGTTAGAGGTAGCTTTTTAGTACTAAAGTGGCATACTAACCCTATAATAAAGTCCCTTTCTAGAGCCTTACCGTATAGTAGATTTATATACTTCTCCTAGCCTTATTAGTATATAGGTAAATATATACATTAATATAGTATTATTTATTCTAGTCCCATTATGGGCATATTTATACTAGTCGCTTAACTATAAGAATTTAAGCATTATCCTCTGGTTAGTTACGGTCCCCGGTGGAAATTAATAACTTTCTTCTACTTTATAAGTTCTCCAAATATATACTAAATTTATTTAGTAATAAGAAAAATAATATATAAGGCAGTGGAAGAGGATATAATGGTAAATATGACGAACATTTTTAACTGTAGCCTTTACTTAGCGAGGAATCTCTTTGCCGGTATTGCGCTCCCACTTTAAAAAGAACCGCCGCCAGTATTGGTAAATAGTCTTACTGCTCGCGTTCCTGTTGTCTTCGTGCCTATATAAAACTATATATAGAAGCTCTGCAAAGTGTTTAGCGGTCTATATTTTACAAGGATTAGCGCGCTTATATGTCTCTAGGTATCTGCCTATTTAAATTTAGCATTATGGTGCTACTTAAGGAGTATTAGTTATAAAGAAACGTATGTAAGCCAATATTTCTATATATCCTTATAGAGTCTACTTGTCTACTCTTTAAGCCCCTGGTGGACGACTTTGTCATCGATATATATCACGTCGTCATTGAACCCGTTTTCGTAAGTAATTCGGACTTTCTCCCTAGCAGAGATCTTTTTTCTACAGGTCTTGATTATTTTGCTTTTGACTGAGGGAGTCGCTGGCGCCATAGAGATGTAATAGGCAGATGGAAATATAAAGGCAACGTTAAAGATTCGGGGTCGGTCAAAAAAAAAAATTTGGGATTTTTTGGTAGAAATAGACGATGCAAAAGTAAAAGGATAGAAAATAAAAACAGGATGAGAGAAGCGACGCTGGGGAGGCTGGAGCAGCCATGGTGGAAAGGGGGGCCTATTTCTACACACGAGGCCCACTTCCTACTGCCCTTCTCCCGGTCACGGTCTCTGGCTGCCGGCATGCTGACCTTAAAACGAGAGGCCCGATTCCTCGCCAAAAGTTGTCGCTGGTTAAGAAGCTGTATGTTTTGGCCGGCTTAGGCTTAGGTTTTAAGCGGGTGAGCGAAGTGAGCGGGTAGGTAGGTCGCGGGTAAGTTAGGGGTAAGCAGCAGGTAAGTAAAGCAGCGACGGATCCCAAAATCAGACTAACTAAAAAGAGAGATAGTAAGGTCAAGATCTAGGCTATATAACTATTTATATACTCCTATATTCGTTATACCTCCTTTAGCCACTTAATATAGGCTATTTCTTATTGTTAAAGCGGGTATACAGTTCTAAGATCTTAGGCTTAGTATGTTAACGTGTTGTCTATATTAATAAGCTTATTTTCCTCCCTGCCTTCTAGAAGGAGTTTAAACGCGTTTTTATGTATAATAATATACTATTAAGCTTTAAAGGCGCTAGGGTAGTTTTATATAATCTAAAAGTTATAATATTATAGCTTAATATATAACTCTAGACGCCTATATTACCTATTACTAACTTACCTACTTAAAAGCTAAAAACCCTATTTAATGTAAAAGAGATTATTCATACTAATTTAATAGCACGAGTGAGTTGTGTCTAGGGGCACGAAATACGTATAGTATTGTATGCTCTTTTAGATAGTAGTAACTGTCAATTATATAAAGCAGACTACGTAGTCTATATACTGATGCGCCTCCCTCCTAATTAGTTAGTGCTTTAGACGTACACTAGACGCGTAAGCGAGTGGTCGCGCACCGAACGTGTAAACGCGTACTTAGTGTACTGAACGCGTAGGCACGCGGTTAGTATAATAGGTGCTGTAATTATACAGAGATAGAGGCTTAATTAACAATAATTTAAGAGAAGATATATTAGTATTAAGATTCTTTACTAGCTAGTATTTTTAATACACTTAATTAGTTTAAGAAAGGTTACTGGTTAATAACTTATATTAGGGTACTTATACGCTAATAAGTTACTACTCTTTAATACTAACTTAAGGAGGCTACTAAGCGTAAAAGTTAAAAAAGAAAGTATATACCTAATAAAGTTTTAATAATAGCGCGTAAGGTATAAGAGTTAGTTAACCATAAGCCTATTAGGGGGTAGGAGGAAAGTAAAAGTATTACTAAAAGGGCTTATATAGGTAGAATATAGAAGAAGTATAGTAATTACAAAGAGCTAGGGTATAATTATATAACATGTTTTATATATAGTCTTCCTTTAACTAATAGTTCTAATTCTAAATAATACTATAAAGTCTAAGACTTAATAGTAACCTATTATAATGTATAATAATTTATAATAGATAATAGGTAGTTATAATTTATTAAAACTATAACGCGCCTATTAAACTATTACTAGTAATATATTAGGGGTTCTTGAAATACTATTTTTAATACCCTTATATAGCTAACTATATATATAATCTTATTTATGGCTTATAACGGGCTCTTTATATTATTAGCGTATATAATAGGATAAGAGGTATTTAGAGAGGTGTTACTTAAGGTAGGTAACGACGACTTCATAGCGCCGTAGTACCCGCTATAAGGTAATACACGATATATAACCTAGTATAATAAAATTATATAGTATTATAAAGTATAGTATAATACTATAGCTTATAGTACTATTATAATATATAAGAGTTTTATATTTAAAGTTATAGAGTAGTAATAGGGCTAGCGACTTAGTAGTGTTAGTGACTTAGTAGTAAAATACATTACTACTTTTATATAAACTAATAATAAAAATAGCATTTAATAAATATATTAAAGAGATAGTAGTAATGATTAAAAATATTACTAATAAAGTAGTACTATAGATATAGCCCTTAAGTTATAATAAAAAAAGTTAGTTAAAAAAAATAAAGTAACGTTAACTAAAGTAAAATAACTAAAAAGAATATATAGTTAATATAATATAAGATTTAATTTACTGTCTGACCTGGTCCCCCTATGGGGACACGCAGACTAATTCCTATAGGAAAAAACCTCCTTATTTATAGAGAAAACCCCTATTTTTTAGATGTACAAAAAACCTCTAAGGGAGACATAAGAGGTAATACTTTTAGGTAGTATCCGTATTACATCAATAGGAGGACAAACACCATTAGGTTACTGCTTTAAGACTCTCCCCTTGCGTGGGAAAGTGTCTAAAATACCTATCTTGCCCCGTCTGCCATGAACCATTTTTGCTACGTCTGTGTATTGCCTATATAAAGTCGTGTGCTTGTCCCTAGCTCCTTTTCTAAGTCTCCTATAAATATCTCCTAATAATAATAACATTTGCGTTTACGCTCCGCCTAGGCCTGTATACTAAGGTCTTTTATCTATTCCTTTATTAAAAGGTTTCTATAACGGGGTATATATAACTTAGTATTGCTTTTGCCCTAGGGCCTAAACCCAGGCCCTTATACCTGTTTATAAGGTATAAAAGGACACTCTAGTATTTAATAGAGGTGACCAGTCCCTATAACTAGATATTTAAATTGCTAAGTAATATTAAAATAGGGGGCCTCTGCTACGCTTAGGGCGCGGATTGCTTATATATGTATATATAGGTACTATTGTCAGATAACTCATATAGAGCTATTCATTGATGAAATGGGTTGATTGATTGATGATCTTAATTGTGTCTTGATCGGTGCTTGACCTAGGGCCCCTGGGCTTAGACGAAGATATTTACAATACACGTGACCCGTGCACGGACCAGTGCACGTCCTACGCCACCGAGAATACAGATTATCTGACAACTATAGAATGTATATAGTATTTGTAGGAGGGAGGGGGTACGCCAAAGGGATGATTGCTTGTTAATTTAAATGACTGAATGTGTATAATAGACATAGTAGCTGTGTTTAAACTTTTTGCTGGGGCTTACCCCCTAGTGAAAAATTTTCATACTACTACCACTATGTCGCTGCGCAGGCGCTGCGCAGCCGTACACACGTGTTTGCGTTTGCTTTGGTAGTCTATTGACACGATCCAAATAGAACATCAATAGTAGCTGCTAGATTCCTGGGCTCCACCGCGTAGGGGTGCAAAGACCAATTTTATTAAGCCCTAGTTAATATAATATAAATAAATTATAAAATAAGAATAATTAAAAAAGTACTAAAAAATAACTATAGAAATTAAGTAAAGTAAGTTACTAAGTCGTCTAAAGTATTATAAAGACTTGTTAATTAGATAAGAATAATTATACTAGTTATATACTACTTAGAAATATAATAAAAGATTATAAATCTAGTTAAAAAAGTAAGCTTTTTTTCAAATACCTTTTTTTTAACTATTTAAAATAGACTTAAAAAATATTTAGGTAGTTAAATATAATAATTAAATAAATTTACTACCAACAATAGAAAAAAAACTAAAGATATTATATATATAGTATTACTTTTTAAATACCTAGTTTAAATAATGTTGTTAATAAAGCTTGATAAGTAAAAATAGTTTAGCTAATAGTCTACTTAATAAATTTTTTTAATTAAAGTCTATATTTTAAATATTACTTAGCTTATTTATATAAGTTAACTATAGTTATACTATATAATACTAATAAATACTATTAGTAAAATCATAAATATAGTTATAGCTTAATAGCTTAGTTACTTAACTAAAACATACTAGGTTTTACTACTAACACATATAGGGAGTAAGAAAATGTACTTTACTAAGTATACATTTTATTATTACTAAGAAGATTTATAAAATATAAAACTATAAGACTAGTTAAGTAACTAGCTTTTTAATATTAAACATCTTTAGTACTTTTAATAACATCTTATACGTATATTTACTATATAACTTATAAAAGAAATAAGCTAATAAAAAGATAGCAAGGTAAATTATAAGCTTTTTTAATAATAAATATATAAATGTTACTATTAATAGTTTTTACTTAATAGAATATTAAATAAACATAAGTATACTTTAGAGTTTACTACTATTACTTATTTTTTACTTTTTTTATAATATTAACTTAATAGATAAGTATATTAATAATAATAATAAATTCAATTTACCGCTTGTCCCAGTTCCCTTAATGGGTCCACGCAGGCTAATACTTTTTATAGGAAAAACTCTATTTAAGAGAAAACCCGATTACGGGCCGTGTTAGAGAGATGATAGTGTTCCAACATCGGGACGCTGGCGACTTGCCTTTTACCTAGCTAGAAATCTGCATTTTAAGCCTACTGGCCGCGCTTTACAGACAATCTTATACTACCCCTTTTTCCCTTATCTCTCTACCCTTACTTTTACTAGTTATTTAAGCTTTAAAATGGCTAATATCCACTTATATCCTTTGCATTTATTACCTTTATAGCCTAGAACTGACTTAAAGCACCTAACTGTATTAGCCATTTTACAACTATTTAGACGTTTCTTTTATTGCTTAAGACCTTTATAGGTGTTTTAAGGAACATTATAATTATAAAGTCTGCCCTTTAATATTATAGACATTGAAACAATACATAATGTACTGTCTACTTTGTCTAGCCACATTTATACTATAGGAGAATTTCCAGTACTCTAATAGATACAAGCCATATATTAAGCCCTATTACTTCTATATAAAAAAAATAATGCTATAGCTTTTGCTTTTATTAGATCTTTATATAATAAAATTGTTAGTTTCCCCTATAGGGTCTTCCACGTAATTTTAATGCGATTTTTAACCTTTACTTGCCATTTTTAGCGCTATTTTAGGTTTGCCCATTTTGCAATAAAAGTAATTTCCTACCAGTGGTGTTGGTAACCTCCTATGCGGTGGCGGCGTTTTATCTACGCTTTGTTAACACTTTACTAACTACACTTACAGGGTTTTCTTGCAGCTTCCTGCTCCATATAGTCCTTTTAATATATAAAGAACCCCTATATCTCATTTTTATAGTCCTTTATATAGTCCCTAAGCGCTTTTAATAGTACTAATAGCTATCTTATTTTCTACTAGCTCTTTATTAGTATTTTCTATATACCCTTAAGTGCCTTTACTAATTCCTTTTTTACCCTATTAAAAGCTATTTTAACAGCTCTTTAGAGGGCTGTTATTTCAATATAAAATTAGATTGGGGTAATAGCCGCTTCCTTCTCAATTATAGCTCTTAATGTTTATTAATATACCCCTATAATCTTATAGAGGCATTAGTTCTAGACTTTTTATAACGGTTTAAGCAAGCTTTTTACTGGCATTTTATTATTGTCTTATACTCCCTATACTTAGGCATTATATAATATTATTGGTTAAATGGTGGCTATATATAGGAGGCGCGAGCGGCGCATTAATGGGCCCTATATAAATATAATAATTCTTAATATTACTTTAAAGGCTATTAAGCCTTTAATTGCCACCTTCTTAGTCCATTTTTTTTATTAAAGCTTAGGGTCTACCTAAATCCCTAGGATTTATATATTAGTTTTCTTAGGAGCTGTCTTATAGCTAGCAATATACACTAAAGGTATAAGGTCTGCAATGGCGTGGCGCTGTTGCCTTATAAAGTATATAAACTGGTACTTTTTAAGGGCAAACGTCGCGCCATATTGGTTTACCTATTTAACACAGCAGTTATAGGCGGCCTTTAATTGTCAACAGTTCTTAACCGCAAAGTCCCCCTATATAATAAGGTTTATATTATCTATAAAGCCAAACCCCAATATACTATTATTAAAGCTTTAGAATTTTTTTAAAAGTTTTAATATAAAGAAAAGAAATAAAATAAATAATAGGGGAAAACCTTAGGGGATGCCTATCTATATCTAGATCTAATTACTTTTATATCCTATAAACTTAATATAGGTTTTATATACTATTAAGAAACTTTATATAAAGTTTGTAAATTACTTTAAAAAGCCTTTTCTCTTTAAGATATAAAGAAGCCTTTTATAGGATATATAATTATATACCACTACTATATCTAGGCTTAATATTAACACAACGCACCCATAGTATATTTGCCACGTTGTCTGTATATAAGAGCTAAGCAGTCCTACTACTGACAGTGTAGATTGCTTATACCTTCCTCCCATTTAATTCTAAGGGAATAATTTATACTTTTTTACTGCTTTTAATATAATATTGGCTACATGCTTTTTTAGAACTTTTGCTAGCATATTTTTAAAGGTAACTAGTCTATAACTACTTAGGAGGGAATAGTCTTTTTTTCCTTCTTTGTGTAATATCACTATTATAAATTTTTTAAGGCTTTCTAGTATTATCCCATTAATAAAACAATAACTAGTTATTTTTACTAAGTCCTTTATAATTACTAAAGCAATTACTTTAAAAACCTCATTTAATATATATATTATTTAGCCTTAAAGCTTTTCTATTTGGAAAGCTTTTAATTAGCCTATTAATTTTTTCTTTTAGAATAATAGGACTAATATTAAATTCTCTTTGTTTTATTATTGCCTTTATTTTAATATCACTAGAATCTACTATATCAGTCTTAAGAAAAAACTTTACTGCAAAAATATTTATTTTTATAATATTATTGTCTATAAAAGGGTCCTTAATAGACCTCCTAAGGTCTAATAATTAAAGGTCCACTTTTACTTTATTTATTTTTTTACTCCATTTTAATAAAATCCATAGACCTTTATTATGGGGTTTTAACTAGTCCTTAATAAATTCTTAAATAAAGCGCCTCTAGTTATTATGATTAATTCTCTTAGTTTCTTTCTAAAGTTTATTACTTAGTATTAAGTATCTTTACAAGCCCTGGGGGTTATTATAGTTTTAATATTATTATTACGCCTAACAGGCACTGGCATAAAGTTGTGTAGTATATGGCAATTATTCTCAACAGACTTACTGGCTAAATTATATTTATAAACAATATTCTTAAAGTATTTATTTAATCCCTTCCTGAATGTCTTTAAGGAGGTCTTTAGATATAGTTTAATTAAGCTCTTAGATGCTTTAAAGGAAGCCCTATAAGTCTAGTTTTTTTTAAAAATAAAACATTAATATTCCACTAGTAAATAGCTAGCATTATTAATTTGGATATGGATGGGTATATAGTCTCTTATAAGGGCCTATTCCTCAACTATACTATAAAAGTTGACTTTTCTATATAAATTTGGGGATATAAACGTGAGGTCAATTATATTCTCCTATTGCCCTCTTTTCTATATAGGCTCTCCTCTTAGTATAATAAGTATAAAACCTTTAGCATCAGTTTCAGCTAATAAGCATTTTGCTTGTTTTTCACTAGCTGTATATTTTTTACTTCATATTAGGTGGTGGGCATTAAAGTCGCCTAGGAGTATAATTTCTCCCTTAGCCTCTTTAATAGCCATTTTAATCTTTAGCTATATCCTAATCTAAAGGCCGTTTTTGCATAGGTTATAAACATTAATAATAATTATTTTTAGCTCCTTTAGGCGCACCCAAAGGGCTATAATAAAAAGGCCATATTATTTATATTTCTAATTCGCAGTATTAATATCCCAGCTAATTATAAAGCAGACCTTTGTTATAAAAAGGGCATTATATATAAATATAAATCCCTTAGGGCAGTATGTTGATTTAGCATATTTATTATATACTAGCTTCTAAACTATAAAAACTTAATAATTTATTAGCATGATACTATTAAAGAAGGGGCAATATGCTCCTTGGTTTATATTTCTATAGTTATACTAAATAATTATATATTTACTTATTTAGGGTAGGTATAGGTTTATTTATTATTATTAATTCTATTTATTGCCCGATTCGGTCCCTTTTTAGGTCTATATAGGCTACTACCTATCTATATAGGAAAAATCCCCTTAAGGGGGAAAAACCTAGGTATTTCCTTTCCGCTAGTTATATGCGTTCCGCCTTCGCCTAGCTAGTATATCTATGTCTTTTATCTGCCTTACGTACTATGCTTCCTAGGTATATTAGAAGATCTAGGGGGAGGGAGTAATAGGAGAGTCTGGCGATTCGCTAGTGTGCCGCCTCTAGCTAGGTGGGGGGTAACCAGTCTCTAAGGGGCTAAAGAGGGGCGTATCCTATAGTGTCCTCCTATTAGATCTTATATGCTGTTTAGAACTACTAGAGGACTCCTTATCCTATAAACCATTTTGCTGCTACTTATAGGCCCCTACTTATAGAGAGCATTCGGTTAATATTGTTTGTGCCTATACTAGTAAGTAGCTAGTCCCTTACTAAGCGGTAGCTATAAAATAGTAATATATGGCATACTGTTTAGGCGGGCCATCCGCATATATACTAAGGTATAGTACTTAGGACATAGACGCCTATAAGCCAAACGTTTAGGCCTAAGACCTCCGTCCGTAGTAGGAAGGCGGCTATAGATTCCGCCTTCGTTAGTCCTTTGTATAGGGGGAGAGTTAGTATTAACTATAGGGTGTTCTATATGGTTGCGTCTTATGTTTCCGCTACTTCCTTTTATCGTTACTTCCATTCGAGATCTGCCTATCTTGCGATTAGTATAGTAGATCTCCACTTATATTAGTGGCCTCCTATCCTCTGTCGCCGTTATAGCGCTCTACTAGTGTGGCGTAGGGTCTCTGCCTAGTGGGCTAGTAGTTCCCGCATTTCCTTTTCTCTCTCTACCGCTTGTAGGTAGAGGGCTTCCTAGCTAGTATACTTAGGCGTGTCTCCCCTTTAAGGAGCCCTCGCTCTTTATATATATCTTATTTCTTATATACGTTTTAGCATTTAGCGTATTTTTCCTTCTACTAGATGGCCTTATACTATAACTGCTCTCTATATTACGGTTATATTAATATATACGTCTAGTGGTGGAACTGCCGCTTTACGTTCGAGTGCGGCGCGTGGTATTCTCCTATAGGCCCCTATGGTTCTACGTAGGCACTTATTTTATAGCTTAGCTAGTAGCGCCAGGGCGCTCTTTACTAGCACCTTGCCGCTTAGTCCTAGGCCCTAGACCTAGAAGCCGTATAGAATTATTAGCCTTACAACTGCTGTGTATAGTAGGCGTATAAGTCTAAATAAGGGTCCCTATATTAAAGCGGTAATTTATAATGCTACCGAGAATGCAGCTGCTCCCCTATAAGTAACCTGTGCGATATACTTGTTCTAGTTTAGTTTGGAGTCTACCCAGACCCCTAGGATCTTAAGGGTAGCTTCTAGTTTTACTTCGCAGCCCTGGATATTTACTATTAAGGCTAAGTCGCTACTTGCCCTTCTTTTCCTTATAAAGTGGATAAGCTAGTATTTATTTAGTGCGAATTTAGCGCCGTGTCGTTTTACCCATGCGATGCACCTATTGTGCGCCTAGTTTAGCCTAGTGCAGTTTTCTACTACTATGTTTCCCTATATAATTAGGTTTATATCGTCGACGAATCCGAGGGCTATTGTATCCTAGCTATCGTCGAATGTCTCTAGTAGTTTGGATATAAAGAAGAGGAATAGGATTAGTAAGAGGGGTGATCCCTATAGGATACCTATAGATGTTAGTATTAATTTACTTTCGTATCCCTCAATTATAATTTTTATAGTACGCCCTGTTAAGAAGACTTAGACGAACTTAATTATCTAGTCTAGTAGGCCTTTATTTCTTAGGATCTATAGAAGTCTCTTATATAATACGTTGTCAAAGGCTCCGCTTAGGTCTAGGCTTAGCATAGATACGGTGCATCCTAGGTGAGCTTACCATGCCGCTTAGACACTAGAGGTGATTAGGAAGAGGGCTAAGAGGGTTAATCGTTTCTTTCTTGCGCCCATTTATATCTACAGTAGTAGCTCCTATACTTCTGCCGCTTCTTATATACGTTCTATAACTATCTTTTCTAGGAGCTTTCCTAGGGTGTTTTCTAGGGCGATTGGGCGGTAGCTTCCCGGGAGGAAATAGTCTTTTTTTCCTACCTTTCGTAGGATAACCGTGGTTGTTGCTTTAAAGCCTTTAGGTAGTTCGCCTCTCTAGAGACAGGCAGTTGCAGCGTCAGCAAGTAGTACTGCTATCGCTTCTGCCGCTGCCTTAATTGCCTTGTTTGGGATCTTGTCTGGCCCTGGCGCTTTACCGGTAGGGAGCTTTTATATAGCGTCCTTTATTTCTTTTACTGATATTATATAACTTATTTCAATAGGTACGGGAGGGGATTAGCTGCCGATGTCCTGTAGGCCCGCTTAGCCTGCGCCTGGGAAGAACCTTTCTGCTAGTATTTTGATTTTTTCCTCGTTGTTATTCGTGTATTGGTCCTATTCTGACCGGCGTAGTGCGGGTAGGTGGGGGTCCCCTGGCGTCTCTTCGGCGGCTCGCCTACTCCACTTCGACATCTGCCATAGTCCCTTGTTATGTGGTTTAGTAGGGTCTGAGGTAATTTCTTTAAGGAATCGGCGCCAGTTGTTTCTGTAGGTTTATTTATGTCTGTATCTTATTCCTCTTTATTCTCGCTAGTAATTATTATTATTTTATTGGCTTATAGTTGAAGCCTTACTTATAAACTATTTTTACTTACTTTATTAATAAAAGATGGTTTACTTAGTCTTTATTTAAATGGTTAATCTTAAGTCCCTAACAATTCCCATCCTTTTTTCTTATTAGTGATAATTATAAAATTTCCTAATATTAGGGGTAGGTGTATTATTATTTCTGTGGCCTTTTATATATAGAGCAACTATATAAAAAAAGCTATCCTTTTTAATTAAATGCCCTTAAAATAACTCTAGAAAATCTTGCACTCCTTTCTTTGTTATATTTTATATACTTTACCATAATTAATATAGGAAACCCTTTCCTTAGGACAATCTATAGTGCTATATAATCTTGCACATTGTCCGCATTTTATTTGCTTTCTATATATACTTTACATATATCCCCATTAATTATATTAATAATATTACTTTACTATTAAATTGTTTTTAAATAGCCTAGTCTTAAAAAACTGGAATTTAATGACTATCCTACTTTTTATAATTTTTTACTAGATTACCTAGGTTAAAACACTAATTATAAGTGTTCCTTTAGTCTTCTTGGGTTCTCTTTAAACACTATTAGGGTTTACCTAGCATTTTTCCTACGCTTTAAAGGCGTATAGCCATTAAATCCAACTAATGGCTATTTTAAGTATAAAGTATTTTATAGCTTTACAGATGGATTAAATTAATTCTAAGTTATTTATATTCCTTTTATTATTAATTGGGGTCTTAAATAGAACCCTAGGTACTTTTAAGAGGTAGTCTTTCCTTAATATTTTAAGTCCTGGCGCATTTAGTCTATTTAATATTTAATCCTTTATTGTTTAGGAGGGGATATAGATATTAACATCCCCGCTATTAAGGGTGCGTATAGTATATATACTTGGTATTATTCTCTAAATGGTCTTAAGGAGCTCCCTTAGTTCTTAGCCCTAAGGCTCCTTAAACCAGACCCATACAGTTACTCTCTATAGTACTATAACTGTATTTACTATATAGGCCGCCTATATAGTAATAGTTGCCTAGGTCTAGCCCTATACTGGGGGGGCTTTTAGGCCTAGTGGTCCTCCTTTATATATTTCCTTTTAGATTTTTATAATACTAGTTTTAATCTAATTAAATTAGGCCTTAGTTTCCTTTTCTTAGGTTATTTATAATGCTAGACGCGTTAAGAGGGCTTTAATATATCATATTACCTCTTAAACTGCACTTAATATCTAGTATTGTGGAGTTTTATCCTCCTCTTTTATAAGATTATCTTTAATTTATCCAAGTATTTCCTTTAATTTTTGCTATTGCTAGTTAAATTAGCAACTGTCCTTTTCATGTTGTTGCCCGCCTAATTCGTGGTTCAGCTCCTTTATGTTGTGACTTTTGTGGCTCCAATAGGACACTTATGTTCCTTTATTGTCCCCTATGCTTTGTAAATAAAAGTGATATAGTTTTATAGGTTTCTTAGTGTGGGGAATAGGATTCCAATATTGGATTGCTTTATTAGGTGGTTTTAGGCTAGTTTCGCTGCTAATGCAGCTTTTTTTTAATATTAATATTTATAAGTATATTAATAAGATAAAAACTATGTTAATAAGTTATATAAATAATATAAATATTTTAGTATAGAGTAGAATAATAATAAAAAACGTATAAAATACTAAGTAAAATTCTTTAAAAAGTATAATAATAGACTAGTACTTATATATTAGTTTTTATATTAAATAAGTTTTAACTGATTTATTTTATATAAACTTATAAGTATATTAAAACCTAATAACTAATTTAAACTAAATAAAAAATTTTTTTTATAGTAACTTATAAGTACTTTAAGTTAATAATAGATTTTAAGTTATATTTAAAAAAAACTATATAAAATAAATAAAATAAAAGATAATAAAGATAGTAACTATACTTAGCTACTTTAAAAGCTCTACTTAAAGTATAAACCTTACTAATATATAGATAATTTATAAAAGTACTAACGTATTCTACTATTAAGCTAGCTACCCTATTAAGCTAGATAGAATTTCTTAATAACTATTATTAATATAAATTTTTATTACTATTATAAAGAGAATTTATATAAATTATACTTACCTTAGATTTAGAAGACTCTTATATATCCTTTTTATATATTCGCGCATTATACCTAGTCCTTTTATAGTTTCTATAGTAATATATACCTAGCTAAGCCCTTTAGTAACTATTACTACTATAAGCCTTCTTTAATAACTAAAGCGCTATAGATGCCTTAGTAGCTACCTACGCTACCCCCTTACTATACTCTATTATACCGCCCTATTAAATCTACTTCCTTTTATATAATTTCCGCTTAGTAAATACCTTTACTTACTCTTTAAGCTTAGTAATACGGGAGCTTATAAACGCGTTTTAGTATAATATTAATTTAGCTCCTTTAATAAGTTACGTAAACCTACTCTAAGTTATTATAGATAACCTACTAAAAGAGGCACGTATAAGCTTTAATTATAATGTAAATTTAAGTATCTTGCTTAGAGTCTTTAATACTTATAGTGTCTAGGGTATATAGTTATCTAGTAGGGTATATAACTATACTTTAAAGTAACTAAGAACCTCTATAGCGTCTAAAAATATAAGTCTAGATGCCTAAAAGGCCTTTTTATAACCCTCCTCTATAAATATATTAAAAAACGCGTCTTTAAAAGCTAGTAAGAAGCCTTCCTTGGTAATAAAAAAGACATAGTAATGCACTAAGTCCTAAATACATTAGGAGTACTTTAGCTTTAATAATAAAAAGTAAACTATATTTAGTAGCTATAATATTATTATTCTTTGCTTAATGTCCGATTTGGATTCCTACTAGGCCCACGCGGACTACTCCTTATATATATATAGGGAGAAAACTCTGTTTCAGAGAAAACCCTATAAACCATCTCCCCACCTTTGGGACCTGCCTACTTAATACCTACTTAGCACCTACGGGTCGCCTATAGTACTCTATATCCTTACTTTCTAACCACCTTAAAAACCACTGCTGCCGTAACAAGCCTATAGACGCGCTAATATTATAGACTTGCTTTATTACTGTAGAGTTATTAAAGGGCATCTGTTGCCTGCCCTGTTACCCTTTGCCGCCATTTCCTTCGCGACTTAAAACTAATCTAATACATTTTGGCTAACAAGCCATTAAGTAGCTATTTTAAAGCCTCTTTATATTAAAAGTAATATATTATAATTCTTTATATTAGCTGTTAAAAGTATTGTTTTTTAGTTAATACACAGGGGGTATAACAAAATGACATGCTTTGATGTTTGTCTTAGTTAGCTATATTTACACCTTAGGCTACCTATTAAAACATTTACCTAATAAAGCTAGTCTTTTAGCCCTATTATCCTTATCCTTAAAAATATTGCCATTATATTTTCTGCTTTTGTTAGGCCTTTTTAAAGCCCTTAAGTTTTTACCCCCTATAGCGTTAATTATGCTATAGCTTAGATGCCTCTTATCTGCGACTGTTTTTGTACCTTTGACCCTTATATACCTCACTAATATTTATCTAGCTAATATCATATTGCCATAAATGGTTTCCTAATGCTCTTTTATACTTTACTTTAACCCCTTTTTCTTTTTTACTATTATCTCTATTACGCCTAGGCCCTAACCTAGTGCCATTTTTTTTTACTTTTTTTTTACCTGTTTTGTTAAAATATTTTCCCTATTTTAGGGTTATTGGTTTATTCTTCTCTAGGGCGCCCTAAAGTCCCTCTATAGCTTATTTAAGCATACCTTAATATATTTTATAATATTTAAATTATATTCCTTTTATATCCTTTATATTATAATAGTTTTAATATATAAATATAAGGGGGGAATATTGGCTTCTTTTTTAAGTAGTGCTGTGGCCATTTACTTGTACTTACTTGTTATATTTTAAAAATAAGCTGTTTAAACCTTTTAAAGTAGTTTAAAGAGAAACTAAAGGGGATTTTTTCAGTTTCTTTAATAGCCCAGCTACTGGATCTGTATATTATAGTTGGCTAGACAACTGCTATATATAATAAGTGTGACCTTTAGAAATAGGGACCCTATATAGAGTTAATAATTTTAGATATTGCTATATACTATACATAGCCCTTATAGGCCATTTGTGTTGCATATTTACTCCACTAAAGCTTACTGTTTACCCACACTTTTAATACCTTTAGGCCTTTGACTAGTTAACCTCCAAAGCCTTACATATAGATTATATACTAAAAATTTGCAGTTTAGTTATATTTTCTTGTAAAGTAAATTAGCTAGTATTTTTTTGATAAGAACTGGACTTTATACTACTTTGCTCTTTTTATATAGGTGTTATAGGCTTTCTTTAATGACTTGCAGTTCTCTATAGCTATTAGCTTATATATAATTAAATTTATATTGTTGACAAATTTTATCCCTTAGGTCGCCCCTTCCTTAAAAGTGTTAAATAAATTATTTATAAAGAAAAGGAAAAGTATAGGTGAAAGGGGGTTTTTTTATGGGATTTTTGTTGTAATTATAATAGGGGGGCTTTGGTAGCCATTAAATACTAATAAAGTTTTTTTTTAATTTATAAAGCTTTATATAATTTATATAATTTATTTTAAAAAGCCCTTTGTCTTAAAAATATATAAAAAGCGCTTATAGGGTATATTATTATAGACGCCATTGATATCTAAGCTAAGCATTGATATTATAAAGTCCTTTTAAATAGTCTATATGGTTTTAATGATGCTAATAAGTAAAATAAATACTAATAGTATTAAGTGCTTCTTTCTTGCCCTTATTTGGCTTTATAGTAATAAAATATATTCTTTAGCTATATCTGTTATATATTTTACTATTACCTTTTTTAGGATTTTATTAAAGGTGTTTTTTAAAGTAATAAGTTGGTAGCTCCCTAGGAGTGAATAATCTACTTTGCCTTCTTTACGCAGGATAATTATTATTATAGCTCTTTTAAGTCTTGGGTAGTAGCTTATTACAAAATATGCTCTAGTTATATCTGCAAGCTATGGTGTTATTAATGGTCTACAGGTTTTTAGGACTTTGTTTAGGATTTTATTTAGTCTTAATACTATATTATTTAAAAGGCGGCTAATGGTTCTAGCCATTTCTTTAGTTATTATATCGCTATTAACCCTTAGGCAAATCACCAGTGTTTTATCTATAATATTACTAAGGTTTACTAAGGCCAGTTAGGGGAAAAATCTTTCTATAAGGATTTTTGCTTTTTTATTATTATCGCTCATAACTAGTGATTTACTTATTCTTTGTATAGGCAAAAGGTGGAAGTCTTTTACTAGACGTCCCACCTTTTTTTTTATACCTATTTTGTTATTATCTAAAGGCCTTTATTATAAGGGAGGCTTAGGTTAGTAATATATTTATTTATAAATTGTCTTTAGCTATTCCTTACTTCTTTTTTTAGGGTATTCTTTAGCTAGTTTTTTATGTCTTTATATTGCCTCTTGTTTTTAAGATTATAACTACTTATATATTTCCTTTTACTTGTCATTAACTGGCTACTAAATCCGCACACTGTATAGACTATATATATTGTATATAGGGGCCTGGTTTTAAAACTAGGCAATGCTCTTTTAGCCCATTTTTAATTACTACCTAAATTCTTTTTAGTCTTTAGTCAATTTCCTTAAGGGTAACCAATAAGCCTTACTTATTTAGTACTGAGTGGATTTCTTTTAAATTTTAAAGGTATTGTTTAATTATATTAAAAAAACCATTTAAATTAAGCTTCCTTATTGCATATCTATTATTATTTAATTATATTTTAATATCTAGATTTAATTAAATTAAAATAAGGATGTGGTTTAAGGAGAGTGCCTATTTTTTTTTTGGGTATACTTTTTAAGTCCCTAGTATAGGCTCTTGTCCATAAATATAAGGTCTATTATACTTTTGGTGGTACTTTATTGCCATATATTTGCTTTTAGGGGGGTAGCCAGCTTAAGGCCCTTATTGTCTATAGCTTTTAATAGGCATTTTGCTTAACACTTAGCAGTTATGTAAATGCCCCCCTATTATAGGTAGTAAAGGTTTATATCTCCTAAAAGGATAAACTTAGCATTTTTAGTTTTTAATAGACTTATTACAAATATAATATTGGTTATCTGTAGTACCTCTATAATATTAAGGTTATATATATTAATAATTTATATCGGTCCCCTATATGTCTAGATTGTTATAACTATAATGTCTAAGTTAATTGGCTGCCATAACTATAAGGCAAGGCTGATTTATTTACTGACTATAAAGTATATATAAGTAGCCACTTTTAAATTATATAAGAGCTGGAATCCTTTAGGGCAATATGTCGATTATATATAGGTATTGTAGTATAGCTCTTATAAAGTGAGGATATAGTGCTTTTTTAGGTCTAGGCTGTCCAATAGGGGCCTAGTAAGATAGTAGTTTGCATTACTATAGTTATATTATATAATGGTTAGGTAGCGGACCCCCGTTAAGAGTCTTTTGCCTTTCCTTTTACATTTAAAACTTTTGTTTTTACTTTTTCTAAAGTATTTAAAGTTTCTATTTTTTATATTTATTCCCTAAATACTACTTATTTTATATAAAATTTTCCATTCCCATGTCTTGTGTTCTTATTAGTCCTTTTATATTTAAATTTATTATTACCTTTAACTTTTTCTTTGTTCTTGCTAAGTGGCTATATACCTTTTATAAGTCGGCTTTATATATTATACTTGCCGCATTAAATTTAATTTTTAATTATCTTGGCCTTAAGCTTGCTGTGGCTGTCTATAGAGGCCTTTTAACTAAGTGACCTTTATATCCCTTGCATTCCTTAGGTACCTTATGTCCCTATTTAGTTTGGTAATATTATATAATATTGCTTTTGGCCTGTTAAGGCTTAAAATAGTTTAATATTAAAAGTAGGAAACACTATAAAGGCACCTGCGTCCCCCTAGTTTATTACCTATTATTTTTATTTATATAATTTAGCATACAGTTATTCCCGCAGCTGTTAAGCCCTTGCATTTTATCCTTTATATTTAATACAGTCTCCTTTCTTTTACACCTTATATATACTTTACTAGTAATTTACACATTTTATTTAGTTTTGGTTTTTATAATATTTTGTATTATAGGGGCTTGCATAGTGGCCATGCCATAGTACACTTATACTGTGTATGTAGATTAGGTATGTCCCTATTATAAGCAGCGATAGTATTAATTTATATATAGGTTATAGTTATAAAGCCTTATATTGTATATAAAGTTATTTATAATTATTCCTTTTTGGATTAGGAGCTTTTGTATTTTTAGTATATAAATACTGACAATAAGGCAGCTATATATTTGTTTGGCGTTTCCTTAGTAAGTCTTTAGCAACCCTTATAACCCCTTATTGTTTTTATTATATACTTGGCTTATGTTTTCCTATTAGAGCTATTAAATCTAGGTGATTTTAAGACCTAGTATAAGGCGTTCTGTTTGTTTTACTATTTCCTATATAGTTACTATATTATCTATTTAATAACCCTTTTTTATTTTAAAGCTAATGGGGACCACTAAAACCTTAACTGGGTGGTCTTTATGGAGTATTTTTATGCTAATATGTTCTCTTAACTTATCCCCTGTCCTTATAATATATTCCTTTGCCTATTAATCCTTTAAAGTAACTTTAATGTCTTTATTCCTAAAATAATGGACTACCACAGCATTATAAACCTCTTTATATATTTTTATAAAGACTTTTATCTTTAATTGGCCCCTAAATCCCTTTGCTTTCTTTATATTTAGTTATATTATAATTATATACCTAGCTATTGTCTTAAGGGGGGTGGGTTCCCTCTATTATAAAAGCGTAGCTATAAAAACCTAGGTATAATTTGCCTGTGTAGTAGGGGTATGATTATTTTTAATTTTATTTAGCCAATAGAGGATTTAATTAAGGGTTTGCTAAAAGGGCACTTAAGGTTTATTAGACCTATAAAGCCATTCTATAAGCTGCGTTAGCTTATTATAGCTAATAGTTAATTCCCTATTATTCTAGATACTAGATATATCTAATAGGCTTTATATTTTGTCTGACGCCTTCTTAATAAAGGTCCTTCCGCTTTATAATGTGGTATTCGCCCGATCTTGTTATAGCTAGCCATTATTAGGCGTAGTTCTGACGGGCGCGTGCGACTATATACTGCCGTCGTATAACGTGTGACTCCCTTACAATGCGTGTATCTTAGGGGAATCCTCTAGGTGTTTTTAGGGGTCTTTTTATTGGATTAGTCTTTTGGGCTAGGTATAGCAAGAGCTCCCAAATTTTGTCTTATAATTTTTAGTAGCTATAATATATATAATAAGTAGGTAGGTATATAGAGCGTAATAATTTTATTTTTAAGGTAGTAATCCTTAAAATCCTAGTTAAGGTAGCTCTTATAGCTATTTAGAATAAATAGCTAATAAGCCCCTACCTAACGCGCCTTTATATATATATTAAAGTACTTTAACTATTTAAGACTAAGCGCGTTATTTATCTAGCCGTTCTCTAAGACTAAGAGCTTCTAATTACGTAGTATATTAGTCTCCTTATACTATATAGAGATGTAAACACGCCCTTTATAAATAATAAAGGGCGGAATCGCGTAGCCTATAGCGTAGATACCTTAGATAACGGTAACCTACTTATAATTACCTAGTTAAATAAGATCTAGCCTTCTATATCTCTCTAAACTAGTAATAACTTTTATAGACCTATTATACCTATTTAGAAGCTAGTCTTATTAAAGTTATATATATCCTTATTAAAGTTATATATATCCTTATTAAAGTTATATATATCCTTATTAAAGTTATATATATCCTTATTATAGACGCTATAATTTGTCTTAATCTTATTAATAAGCTTAAACTACATGCTAATTACTTTAGGATCCTCCTAGAGTATTCTCTAGCGGTTCTTTACTGAGTTATATACTATTTTAAGCTTATTTATATACTTTACAAATCTCCCTAACTAGTTCTTACCTATTAGCTCTCTACTACGTATAGCTAATAGTTTATCTGCTATATTTTTTACTTTATATAGCTAGAGCGCGAATCCTTGTAAATCTAGGTTAAGAATATATTAGATAATTATCTACTCTTTAGTTATAGTAAGCTTCTAGCAGTTTAGTTAGTAATTAGCTTATATAAGGATTCCGTTATATCTTATTTAGAGAGTTATTTAGGGTACGTTAAACGCGTTAGCGGCGTAGCGTAAGCTTTTAAATTAGCTATCTTTATAAGCCTAGAGTATAAGCTCTATCTTACCTTCTTTCTAAGCTTTATCTATTTATAAGTATTAAAATATTAGTAGTAGTTCTTTGATTAACGTCTGATATAGATCCTATTTAGGCCCACGCAGACTACTCTGTCATAGGGAGAAAACTTATAATTTATAGGAAGAAAACCCTATGAGCCACCTTAGTAGGATGAAAAACCCCGATTTGCCATATCTGTCCGTAGCAGCGGCCCTGTAGGCCTATGTACTACGTCCTGCCTCCTTGGATGTTTTAGCCTCCTTAGGAACCACTGCTTCCTTAACTAGGACATGCAGTCCTTACTTAATTAATTGCCGTATTTTATCGTTTCCTGTATCTTAACCATCCCTTATGTGCTATCTCTTGTTTAACCATTGCTATATACGCTATGCCTCCACCCCCCTAGGGCTACTAAAGGCGTAAGGGGGATTTATCCGTTCTAACTATTGTCCTAATACTAAAAGCAAGCGGGATATATATGTGTATATGTACTCTGGGTATCTTTTATGCTTAGGCCCTAGTCGCTAGGCCCTCTTTAAGGGAAGTATTAAAATATTACGCGTTATAGTAGTTAATAATAGTTACTAAGAAATTCTAGCTAGCTTAATAGGGTGACTAGCTTAATAGTAGAATATATTATACTTTTATAGATAATATATACCTACTTTATTTAATTAAATGCTAGTATAAAAAAGAAACTATATAATAAAAAAATACTTGATATTTTATAAAGTATTTAGGTAAAAGTAGTAAAAACTATTTATAAAGCCTTTAAAGCTATATTAAAAGTAGTACTAAATATTAAAAAAAATATTTATAAAATAGTATATATAAAAACGTAATATAGACATTATTATATGGCTTTTTTTTTGTAAAAATATTATAAGTACTATAGGCTTTTAATTAAACGTAGTATAATATATAATAGCTAACGTTATTAGAAGATATATTAGTTTATAGTAAAAGATTTATAATAATATATAAAGTAAGTAAGGCTAAAGTTTTAATACGTAAGAGTAAATTTCTTACTTTATTACTCTACTATAAAGGCTAGGCCTAAAAACCCATATTAACCTAATAGCTAAAAAGATATAAGAGAAACAAAATAGAAAAATTATAAAGAATAACACTTTTAGTATCTATATAGATAATAGTAGTATTAATAGTAAAATTAGCTTTATAGTAGTGTATTTACTTATATAGTAGACCCTTACTCTATTATTAAAATTAGTTTTATTATTAATAGTCTATAAAGTAGAGTTATAAAGTATTAGCCTAGTATTATAAATTATTTAAAAATATATAAAATAGGGTAGTAAGTAAAAAAAGATTACTATATATATAGATAATTAGACTATTACCTAGTCTATAACTAAGTTTAAGGGATAATTAAGAATCTATATTTTTAAAGATATTATAAGATAAGTTTAGGAGTTTTAAAAATTAGACTAGCTAGTAACTATCTAGTAAATACTAGCCTATATAGGTGTTTTAAAATATAAAGTAGTAGATAAAGCTATTAAAAAAACTACTAAGTAGAAAGGAAATAACTATAGAGGCCTACTAGTAAACGTACTTTTTAAACTATATTTACTTAGGTTAGTACTTAAAAGATAGTGTAAGATATAGGTAGAACTAGTATAAGAAGATAAGTTAAAAAAAAAGGAGTTTAAAGGTTAAGTAGTCTATAGGTATATACTAGTACTTATAAAGAAGGTGTTTAAAACGTACTAAGGCCTTAGTAAACGGGAAAGTATACTACTAGTATAGATATAAATAGAAAAGATTAGACTTAAGGACTCTCTCTTTAATAGAAGAGTATTAGGTGTTATAAGCTCGCGATATAAATGTAGAGAGAAGTAGTAAACTATTATTTATGTTTTTTTTTTAACTGTAGAGCTTATAGGGACTTTTAGAACTGGATTTTCAACTATATACTAAGACGATAAAACCTCTAGGCTATTCTAAATAAGCTATAGTTAGCTACTAAGGCTATTAAGTATATAGAACAGACGCAGATTCTTAGGTAAGTGGGGATTAGAAACATGTAGACGATACTAAGTACTAGGAGGAGACTGTAGGTATAGTAGACGTAATATATAAAGTAAAGGCCTCTACGAGCCTAGAAATATAGTATATAGTTAGTAGAACTATTGTCTAGATAAGCGTGCGAGGTAAATGTAGATAGTGGTTAAAGGGAAACGGCCGGCCTCTAGGGTTACCTTAGCGAGCTTAGACGCGATTTTTTAGCTAGTATTGGAATAACCTATGCCGTCTTCCGAATTGCAAAATTACGTCTGAGGCAGTTTGGCGAGTTTTGTTAAAATTATAACTAAAATCTGCTAAGCAGATATTGCGGATATCTAATTAATTTATTTATATAACGCGTTATTATTATAAAAAGTTTATATATTATTTTTAAGACTTAGGACTTCTAAATAGTATGAATTTTATAATATGGCTATTACTTAGTCCTAATATTAATTTCGTTAAAGTTAAAAAACGCGTTGTTAAAATTATTATTATATATTATATTTTATTAAATAGTCTGTTAATATAGATAAAACTATATAGATATGTAGATATCTACTACCTAAAGCTATTACAACACCTAGGAGGTGCTATAGTTGGGTCCTTCCTTAAAAATATCCTTCCTTAGCCTAGAGTACCTCTACTACTACTAGGGGGTAGAGCCTCGTGTAGAGCCTTAGTAGAGCTTTATATAGAGCTTAATGTAAAGCTTTATATAGAGCCTTAGTAGAGCTTTGTATAGAGCCTTAGTAGAGCTTTATATAGAGCCTTAGCAGAGCTTTATATAGAGCCTTAGTAGAGCTTTATATAGAGCCTATGTAGAGCTATATATAGAGCTATATGTAGGCGTATAGGTATATAGCTGTGTAAACGTGCAGATATTTATACGGGCGATTAATTGCAAATCCATCTCTAGAGTTGTAAACATTCCACTAAGCTACTACTTAGAATCTACGTTTTTCTATAGCCTTTGCGGAAAACTAACTGTTTTGTTTAGTAATTTATTTTCTTTTCCTAACCCTACCTTTTATTCTTTTTAAAGTTCCGCGCCTCTATTAAAAACGCTATCTAGTTTTTTAACCTTACCGCCTCTCTCTTTCTTGCTTACTCTTCCCTCCCTTTCCTCCTCCCCCCTTTTAACCTCCGCGTAAGCGCTTCTAATTATGCGCCCGTGCCGTGCCGCCTTCTTCCTTTTGCCTTCTTTATGTTCTTAGCCCGCTGTAAAAATACAGGCCTATCTTTCCCGTACTATACCGCCCTTAACGCCTAGTTTAACCGCTAGGGGTTCTATTTTGGGCCCCCTCTAAGATAGATAGAGATATATATATCCTTTACCCGCTATTCTACCTATAGTCTCTAGTAGTCTTATTTCCTTTTTTATTCCTAACCTTAAATTCTAACCGCTTCTTTTACTTATTCGCTATCGCGATTTCTAACTAGTTAGCCTACCTACTATCCTTCTAATTCCTCTATCCGCGTTTGTCCCTTACTACTTCCATTCTTCTATACCCTAAAGATAGCTTCCCTTTAGTAGCAATAGGTACCGTATAATACGGCAACGGCCGTTCTATAACGGTCTCTATATCCGTCCCTATATCCGTCCCTATATCCGTCCTTATATCCCTTATTAATCCGCGTTTACTAGAGAAGGTAGATATAGGGCCCTTTAAAGCTAAGCGCTGCTTTCCTAACAACCTAGAGTCGTAGAGGTAGAGGGCCTTGTTAGCCTTAAAATTATATACCTTTTAGCCGCTAGATGACCGCCTAGTAATTGCGGACGTAATGGGCCACTATTGCGATCGTATTATGGTGGTCTAGAGATTATAAGTAAGTACGCCCTTACCTATTCGTCCAACGTCTTTTACTACCCTTCCCTCCTCCGCCTTTCCCCTTATTTTTAGCCGCCTTTTCCTTACTAACCCGCGCGCCTCTTTATATAGATTTATTAGAGACGTCTTATAAGTAGACCTAGATAGTATCTAGCTCGACTTATACCTCGCATTTAAAACGGCTAAGGATTATTGCTAAGTATTTCTTTAGGCGTATATTAAGAACTTGGAGTAAAGATATCCGGTCCTTAAACCGTAAGAGTATAAATATAGGCGGATGGTGAATACGGCTTCTTTTATTACGCAGTTCTGGAGGGCGCTTATCGCTTAAGCCAACTCTATAATCCTGCTAGAAAAAAGGCGGCAAGATTTTAAAAATAAGGCTCTTTAGAGACTGAAGTTTATTAACTATATTAAGTAGTGTGCGTAAGGGCCGATCTTTAAGATATCTAAGGTCGGTTGCACTAACAAACCCCACGCCCCTCCTCCCTATCCCCCTTCCCCTTCCTCTTATTCCCCTCTACGGATCCTCTGCGTAGGTGCGCAAAAAGGTTAAAATGTCTATTCTAACCCCCCCCCCCTCTTTTAGTGGATCTACGATGGCCTTATAGATAAGCTTGGTCTTACGGTTAATTAGACCTTTAAAAAGGTTAAGGCGATAGCTAAAGATATTATTGTCGTCCTTAATACGCTATAGGAGTATGCTAGGGATATTAATTGCGAGCCTAACACCCAGCTCGCGTTTTACGCCATCCTCCTAACGGTGGGTATTGGCGGCTTTAGGCTAGCCTCTATAATGCGCCTCCTATACTAGTAAGTTAGTTTAGTAGTTATATAGGACCTAAACGACCGAACGAGGATAAGGCTTATCGCTATAATTATAGTTAAGAAGAATAAGAAAAAGTGGATTAGCTGTAGCTTTAGAGCTAACGCGTAAGCCCGACCCTATCCTTACTCTATATCTTTAGGAACTCCTTACCCTACCCTAGTTACTTTTCCTTACTTACCTCCTCTATTTTAACAGGATATTCTTTTCTATTACCTTTGTCCCGTATTTAAATATATGCCTTATTAGCCTTATCGCTACGCGCGCGATTATAGATAACGCCTTTAAGCCTAGCTTTAAGTCTGTTAACGCGCTACTCTGTTAATCCGCCCTTAAAGGAGTAGACTTCCTCCCGCTAAAGTGGAAGAAAGAGATACTAAACCGGCCTATTTTTCTACTTACTTACTTAAGTTTTAACTATCTATGGCACCAAATATACCTTATAGTCGGTTTTTAGAAGGACTTACGCCTCTATGCGCTATAGGTTAGCGTAGGAGCTAGACTTAATAGTAAGAGAATTTAAGGTAAATATATGTATATATATATGCATATATTAAGCAGTATATTTCCCTACTACTTTCCTTTTTAACTCCGCGAATAGTAGGGATAGCTACTAACTTCTTTAAACCGCTAGGCGTTCTCTCTAATACGCTATATAACTATATTTTATTTAATATAACCTAAGTATTTTAAGGTAGCTATTAGACTAAATACGTCCACGAGGATTTTATAGGGTTAGCCTTTAGATCTATAGCCGGATGGAATAATGCCCTCTTTTAGCGCCTCCGCAATATATCCCTATAGAGGGACGCGAATACTCCTATCGGCCTAAGTAAGGAGGACTTACGGGAGTTTAAATAGCGTAAGGATATATGCAATCTTTGTGGAAGCTTAAAAGCGGCGAAGCGAGCAGGAGATTATAAAGTAGCAACGGCGCTTAACGGGCAGCTCCGCTATATTATTAAGATTTTATCGTCTCTAAAGGTGTAGGAGAAGAGGGCGGAATGCTTTAGTCGTGTTAATAGATTAAGAGCCCTAGGTTTACTAACTATAGATATACCTACTATATAAGCCGCTAGATCTACCCCCAGCAAAGGCGCTTTAGGTAAAGGCGCTCTAGGTAAAGTCGCTTTAAGAAAGCGCTTTTATAACGCGGCGGCTGCAGTTACTTAGTTTCTATAGAGTTATACTTAGGACGTTAATAAACACTAGCCCTTTAAACAGTGTTTAGAACGGTTTATAAACCTATTTATTAGATACTTAACTTACTAGCTAAAAGCAGACCCGTCTTTAGATGTAGAAACTTTAGAGCGTAAGGTAGATAATATAGGTTAGGTAATACGCGAAGAGGATAAAGAGGACGAAAAGGACAAAGCGGGCAACGTAGAGGGTAAGTAGGGTATGCTTTTATTCTTAACTAGAATAAAGGGAATAAAGGGTTATAAGGAATAGCCTAGGTGCCTTCTTAGCTATAGTGTCTATTGCCGCCGTAGTAAACTTATAAAGCACTATAAAAAGATTTATATTAAAAACGGGACATTTAAGCAGCCCTTTTAGTGCCCTAAATGCTGCCGCCTAGAGATAGGGGATTCTTAGATTAGCGGGGGCAAGTCTATATAGAGCAACTATATTAAAACGGTTTATAACAAGATTTACGCGCCTTATTTCCCCTCCTATTTAACCCTAGCTAAGGACCCATCTAGATATCTTATCTATTTTAGCTCCTTTTTTCCTAGGTAAGGTTTTATAAGGCATTTTAGACTAATTTATATCCGGAAAGAAGATATATTAAGCAGCCCTTCTTATATCCTAAATGCCGCCACTAGGGAAAGGAGGATATTTAGATTAATGGACTCTTTATATAGCCTGGTTATGTGGAATTGGTATATAATAAGGTCTACGCGCCTAATTTTCCGTCCGGTCTGTCTGGTCCGTCCTATTTGCCTAGCTCGCCCTTAAATAATAGAGCTTAGAAGACGTTTAGTAGGAAGAAGTAAAAGAGGGATAAGGGCGGCGCTAGTAGCAGCTTAGCGGAAGCGATAATAGATATAATAACAGATACGGCGATAGATATAACAATATCTGGTACCTAAACTCTAGCGTCTTCCGTAGACTCTAATATTCTTTTAAGAATTAATTCTTACCTACTAATAGGTGAGATAGAGGTACATCAGGAAAAAAAAATTTTGGCTCGTTGTTGCGGTTTGCAGCAATTTGCGGCAATTTACTGCAAACTATATAGTTACGGTGGTCGTATATAGTCCTATGCGGTTTATAGCGGTTTGCAGCAACCCGCGCGAAGCCTATATTTTTTACGGTAGTTTATAGCAACCTGCGTAAAGCCTATATTTTTTGCGGCAATCTGCGCGAAGCCTGTACGTAGCCCTTGCATTTCACACATTTCGCACATTTCGTACGTTTTATACGTTTTATACGTTTTATACGTTTTATACATTTCATACGTTTTGCACGTTTCGTACGTTTTACACATTTTATACGTTTTATATATTTTACACGTTTCCTATAGATTACTATAATATACTTTTAAATATATTTATATTATAACTATATAAAATATAAAGCTATCTACTTAGAGCCTCTAAATCGTTAATTGGCCTAGTGCCTACCTGCCTGCCTACCTGCCTGCCTGCCTGCCTGCCTACCTACCTACCTATCTATCTGTCTATCTGTCTATACCCACCTACTTATACCTACCTATCTATGCCTACTGTCTATACCTACCTGTTTATACCTACTATCTATACCTACCTGTTTATGCCTACTGTCTATGCCTACCTGTCTATACCTACCGTCTATACCTATCTATCTATACTACCTCTAAACGGTAGTCATCTGGGGTACCTCCATAGGAGGGCTTAATTCGATTCAATTCGGTAATAGACTAATAATAATGCTCTGGTTTGATTCGACCGATCGAATCGTTCAGTGTTTGCTGGCTGGGTCGTTCAAACGGTTGGCGGTCGTCTAGCTCTGGCGACGGTCGTCTAGCTCTGGCGACGGTCGTCTAGCTCTGGCGACGGTCGTCTAGCTCTGACGACAGTCGTCTGGCTCTGGCGACGATCGTCTAGCTCTGGC
>Ga0307515_10003691_pt1 | contig 32167 bp, 13 predicted proteins | sample 17_EM_MG_FD_194513 | JGI IMG/M metagenome (GOLD analysis project Ga0307515, IMG submission 194513) | Populus trichocarpa ectomycorrhiza microbial communities from riparian zone in the Pacific Northwest, United States - 17_EM | ecosystem: Host-associated > Plants > Roots > Unclassified | place... | reverse complement strand
ACTGATACTTTTTCAGTAATAACGACATCAAGAATACCACCCATCTAAATACCCATAATATATATATATATATAAGAGAGATATTTACTCAGTTAATTTCACTTGCTCTGTTAGTAGAAATCTAATGATACCATATGGCAATTGTTTCGTAACTGCAGATTACCCATGTATCTCACCAACTAGGTTGGATTTGATGTTTCCTGCCCACTGCCCATTTGCTTCTACTCCATTTAGAATTCTTTAAATATGAGATTAAATAAATCCATTTCTGATTCCACTGTCTAAAAGCTTTTACTAAAAGTAATAAAAAAATATCTGAATTATTCCATTTGTCCTGCCTTTTTACACGTTTCTTCTGATTTTCTGAACATCCCCCAACACCCCCCTATCACAAAACTTTCATTCAAATCACAAATAACAAACCATCTCAACAGCAAAAAACTAAGGAATTTTTATAACTTAGTGGATCATGCTTAGCTAATGTCATCATTTAGTATGATCAAGGTAGGCTCTCAAATTTGGAGAACACTCATTCATTTAACAGATAAATGTTCCGCAACTGTGATATGATATAAAATTGTTTGTTTACATTTTAATCTGTATCCTCCTGCATTTGAACCATTGATGATTCATCCAGCTCAAGTATCGCATGTCAATACTTTCAACCAAGATAATATCCTCAAGTGTCATCTTTCCCCATGTAATAAAGAGTATAAGTTGTGTCTACATGTACAATAAAAAGCTCGCTCTGTTTCTCAGATGCAGGATTCCACATGGCCTGCCAAGATTGATCTTGAAAATATCAAGGGAGGTGGTTTCTTTTGGAGGGGAGGGTTGTGGGAACTTGAAGTTGCTATGTTAAAGAAACAACAGGAATAAATTTAAAAATTCCAATCACTTGTAAATTCAAAAAGAAAGAGCTACCCGGAATTCTTTTGATAACAGATTGACCATTGTTACAAGACAAGATTCTATCCCATGACTGTGAATGACAGCTCCTGCATGACGCATGTCATATGCCTGCATTACACCAGAATAACTGTTAATTGTGACACTGAAGAAAAAGTGAAATTTCATCTTATCATGTTAATCCGGATATGAGATTATGGAAGCTGCAACTCCTAAAAAGCACATGAAATCTGCCATTTCATTATATTTTTTTCTCCGTTTTAACAGTGACCAATCACTAACTATTAGTAACTAGAAAATAAATATAGCATCATAACTACCATCACAAGAAAGAATTCAAAGAGACATGCCATTTGCATTAATAAAGTTGTGAACTTAATGTAAGAAAAAATTATGCTTAGAACACTCCCATAAAGCAAATGTTAAAACAATTCAAATAAGAACTCACTATTGTAGAATTACTGTGCAATATTGCACTAATAATAAATCATTGTTTCAGATTTGAAAGTTATTGATAACAACTCAAACTCCATTCTTTATGTGCTATCAAGTGGAGGACATAATCGAACCAATACCTTCAGAAAAAAAGGAGCAAAATCAGAACATTTGGGAGGCTTGTGTGGGCAAGGTTTCGGAGATGGCGAAGACAATATAGACCCATTTGTAGCTAAGACATACATGTCCTCTGGTTCTATTCTCTCCTTCTGCACTACTGCCCAATTACAACAAATATTCAACTTAGGTTCAATAAATTTCCCATTAGTCAACAACAAGCCATAAAAATACACAAAAAAAAATACAATTAAGTACTAACACCAAGTAAAAGAAAATTAAATGGATAGAAACACACAAGGAACTAAGCACATATACATACAACTAAGCTTCAGTATCAAATAAACAATAATAAAGAAGCAATGCAGCACAACAGACAATCAAATTAAGCTAAGAGAAAAAGAAAGAAAAAAAAAAAAAAGGAACCCAGAAACCAAAACCACATAACCAGACACAAACATTAACAAAACCAATCAAGAATCCATAAAAAAACACAAACTTTTAACACATAAGCCAACCCTTAAAAACAAGAATATCAGTATTACCAGAAGGGGACATGAGAATAAGCTGTTGGCGCTTAGGGATAGAATCATCATGGGCCTTAATGGTGATGCTACCACCAGTCCCAGAAACCCATCCAAGGCTGTAGAATTGTTTGCAAAGATCAGCAATTAATACCCTTGTATCTTTAACTGCTTTGGTCTCTAAATAAGCTTGTGATGCCACCTTTGCTGCTGCCATTCCTCCATCCACTGCCACTGCTGGTGGGGCTGCTGCCATTTGCTTGCTTTCTCTTTCTAGAGAGGGACAATAAATAAAAGGACTCTAGAGAGAGAAAGACTGTTGCTTTTATTCCTGTGATTCCAAGGCTGCTTCTGTTTAATTTTAAGTTTCAAAAGCGTTTTTAAGAAAATATAATTAGTGCATAGAGTTAATCAATTTGTGGGCTTAGCGTGAAGAAATTGTAAGAGTCAATCTGGTCATTGAAGAACTATTGTAATTGTAATCATTTATAGTTTTCACCAGACCATTACATTAGTGCATGGAGTTTGCCCTTGGTTTATTTTTATTAATTAATAGGCATGTATCACACCATTTTTGTTGCTGAAAGTGTAACCTCTGAATCATGCCAGTCAAGAGATCACTAGCCCACCACATAAAAGAAGCAGAAAAGGAAGAAGAAAGGGCCCATGTAAGGGAAAGGAAAATGGGCTAACTTTGCCCTAGTGTTATTAAATCAATTAATGGAGAAAACAAAACGCCCACATACTCTAGCTATCCAAGCTAAGCCCACACGAAGTTTTCCAGTAAAATTGAAATATAAAAGAAATATAATTTTAAAAGTAAAATTTAGATGGGGAGAGAGGTTCAAGTAAAATAGACTTTAAGCTCGGGGCAACTCATCTAGGCCTTATTTTTTTGCTATAATTTTTTTTTCCATGTAGTTATTTTTTTCACCCATCAATATTAAATTCTGATTAATTTTTTTAATTTTTTCAAAACTTTTTTAATAGTACTTAAAGGGTAATCAAAGTTGTTGGTGATGGAATTTTATTAGCTTATTGTTCCTAATATTCTCTATAAAAATAGGAGTCTTTAAGGTTGGTTTTTTTTTTGTTTTTTTTAAGCTTTGTTTCATCTCTAAGATTCCCTCCTTAACAAGAGTTTAGGTTCTTTTTTTGTAGAGAGATAATTGAGTGTTATTTTTTTGGTTTATTGGACCGTTATTTAGGAGTGTATCTAAATAAGATGATGTTATTGAAATCTTGAGAAACTTAGTGCAAACATTCTAATTTTTTGAAGTGAGGAGTAATAAAACTTTAAGTATAAACGATTCTTCCTTAACAAAAACAAAAACTTCAACATTTTAAAGTGTTTCAACAAATAAGTGCTCTTATTTGTTTTTAATTTAAAAATAAATATTTTATATTATTAGTATTCATGCTAAGAGTTTGATTTTATATTAATTGCAAGTTTAAATATATATTTAATATACATGTTAGAATTCTACTATCTATGTTAGGAATTTGATTTTATATTAGTATGCATGCTAAAACGTATGACTAGTATGCATACTAGAATTTTATTATTATATTTGTGTTGGAACCATATTTGCTATTAATTTTTATTTTACATGTTTATAGATTTAAACTTATACGAACAGTAGTATTTTTTCGGGCAACATTTTTATTTAATATGGATTTATAATCCTGGAAGAAGTAAAGGATTGTCAAAGCATTAGATAGACATGTGATTATAAGTTTTTAAGGGGTCTTTTCACTTTATATTGGATTTATAACATTAAATTAAAAGGTTAGAAGAAAAAGGAAACCATTAAATGTTTTAGAAGGACAACAAGCATAAAATCCCAATAAAAATTATAAGAATGATGATCAAATTAAAAACATCAATACATGATCAAAAAAACCTAAACATGCAAAATTTTTCAACTTGTTTTTTTACATAAAAAAATTGTAAATGTAATTCAAAAAACTTATGCATGTATCCAATTAAATAAATAACAAACCATTGTATAAATAAATGAAAAAAATGTAATTAACAATAAATAAAAACATTATTGAAAAAATAAAAAGACCAATGTAGATCAAGATATTTAATATCAGAATACGGGTCATTTACCTGATTGTGTTTAATGAATTTATTTATGAAAATTAATTTGTAATAGAGATTGACACATACATAAAATTTATTGAATAACATAAAAGAAAAAAAATATTATGCAACAAATTAAAAACATTATAAAAATAAATATTTGATCTATATAGAATACACAAAAAAAAAATTATAAATGAATCATAATAACCTATGAAAAAATTAAACACATTCAATATAATTAAAAATAATAATCGCTATTCAACAAAGGCTAAAAAACCTAAAACAAATCATAGCGAAAAGGATATTAATTAAAATAAATAAATTTTAAAATTATTTTAAAATACACATATAAAAAAGCCATTAATATAAAAAATAAAAATTTTGAAGAAAAAAAATTAGGTTTGGCATTGCTAGGTCTGGTAAGCCAGGTCTAATGTTTGGCCCAATCAAAAAAACAAATGATGTGTCGTCTAAAAATCACAGAATCCAGCCACTAGTGTGGCTAGAAAAATAGAGTTCTTTTTTTAACTTAAAAACCTATTTTCAACTTATTTTTTACCCAAAATACCTAGGAAACACCCTAAAAACTTTATTAAACTAATCCATGGCCTAAAAAACGTAAAAAAAACCCAACCTGCAACTAAAAATCTTCTTGAGATCAAATTTGTTTTTTAAGGTTTCTTTCAAGGTAAAAAAAACCTAATATTAATCTCCCTTATCATATATAACGTTTTGACACAAAAATTGACTGTTTTGATGACCGAAATCTTATCCAGTGACAACTTTTTCTTTCTAAGTCGGAATTCGACAAATCCCTCTCTCTTCTCCACCCAAAAAATGATTGAAAAAAGAGGAGAATGAAGTTTGGTACCAAATGTTTTTTTTTTAAATTATAGGGACCAGTTACCAATGGCTTAAAACTATAGGGGACTAAAATGAACTTTTCAAAAAATTATAGACTTGCCACCTATTTTACCTAATTTTCCACTTCAACCCTTTTTTTTTCAATTCAGCCTTTACCTCTAAAAACTAATATGAAATTTGGCTATAATTTGGGCTTATTTGTGTAAAACAAAAGGCTTGAAGACCAAATTGAAATTTTTTAAAAATTACTATTACAGTTCATAGTGAATTGTGAGATGATAAACAATAAAAATGGCTATAATGTTTTACCCAAAAACTTTAATTTTTGTTAATGTGCAATAAAAAGAAAACTATCGTTTTAAGTGGTCAAAGGAAATGAGAGTCTAATTAATTTAATATCTTAAACTTTAAGAAGCTTTGTGAGCGTACTTTCAGTCATGTGCATGCATATGTGTGAATGCATATGTATGGGTTCATATGTCTAGAGGTTGCCATTTAACCTAGAATTAGCCTCAAAACTGGCCTAGAATTGTCTCACCATATTAACATAGACTTTTTGGCTTTTATTTTTCATAAAAATATTTTCTTACACCTTATTTTTCTATTCTATAAGCATAGACTAACAATTTCTTTACTTTAGAAAAAACACCTAAATCATTTAGAGTTACCTTACACCCTTTAACAATATTTCTCTCATAAAGCTTTTATGTGCAATCCTTTCTATATGAATTTTAGGTAACAAAAAACTCCCTGGAAAAATATAGACTATCCTATAAAGGAAACTCATGAATATTATATGAAATAAATAAGTGAGAAGATTGTCCAAGACAAATTGGTGGTTTTTGAAGAGGAGGAGTCTTGATCACCTTATAGTTTGAGGACGAGAAAGTTAGTCTTTTTCTATGAATTATTTTGAAGTTTTTTAGGTGTTTGTTTTTAAAAGAGGGTGAATGCTTTGTTTGGAGAGGTAGAGAAATGTGTTAAGTGTTTGTGAAATCAAATAGAGATATAGGACATATTGGTGCATAAAATGGAATGGCTAAAAGCTCTTGGTGAAGAAAAAGAATGAAATGGCCAAGAGCTTCTTTAGATGTTTAAGTGCAAATTTTTGATTTTGAACATGAAACAACATAATATTTAAGTGCATTAAAGGCTTACAAGTTGAGTGAATCTTTCAAGAGTTAAAAGACATAAAAAAAAAATATGGACAATAAATTGTACTTCATTTTTAGAGAAGAGAAAAGGAAAGGGAAATGATGTGTTATATTTGACTAGATAGTTTTGAGAGAAATAAGAAATTATGCAAGCTAACACTTTCCCATATAAATAAACCTTAATCATGGAAGAGAGAATCAATATTCTTAATTTAATCACATCTCTTTAATGAAAAGAACACCCAAACATAGCTAAAACCAATATCCATTGGTTAAAATATTGTAAACCAAATCTTTTTTTTTTTATCTTATTTATGTCCAAAATCTTCTCTCATATTCGACTAAGGGTGCAAGAACATTAAGTCCAAAAGCTTGTCTCTTTTTCGAAGGATTAAAAGAGTGTAACCTTTTCAAATAGACTCATTTTATCAACTTGTGCATGAATATGCAATCAATTTAATGTTTTCAAGCAAACATGCATGAATTTACATTATCATGCAAGCATACCAAAAATTCAAATATACATATTGAATACGCACCAAGCATATGCATATCATAAGATATATAAGATAGAGGTCAAGGAGGATTGTCCTTACCTAGTTCAAGTTGAAAAGCATAAAATCTATCTTTACTTAATGAGTTTGTTAAAATTTTTGTAATTTGTTTCTTCGTGACCACAAAATTAAGAATAATATCACTTTTTTAAACATAATCACAAATAAAATGATGTCTATTTTCAATGTTCTTAGTACTACAATGTTGGATAGGGTTTTTAGTCAAATTAATATCACTAGTGTTATCACAAAATATTGGAATATAGTTTCATTTAAGACCAAAGTCCATGAGAGTTTTCTTCATCTAGAATATTTGAGCATAACATGACACAATGTCAATATATTTAGCTTTTATAGTGGAATCTGCCACCGAATTTTGCTTTTTTGCTAGACCATAAAACTAAAACATGTCTTATGAATTGACAAGTCCTATTAATGCGTTTCCTATTGACTATGCAACCAGCCAAGTTGAAGTCTAAAAAATAGGTCAAATCAAAATTATCTATCTGAAAGTGTCAAAGAACCAATTTGATTATGCCTTTTAAATATCTAAAAATATGCTAAACGGCACGAATGTGAGACTCTCTAGGACTAACTTGAAATCTAGTATATAAACAAATGCTAAACATGATATCGGGTTTACTAGCCATTAAATAAAGTAAGTTTCTTACCATACCTCGATATCTTTTGATTTTTACATATTTACCTTGTTTATATTTGTCCAGTTTGGTGGTAGTGCTAATTAGAATTGAACTTAAACTTATGGATTCTAAATCAAATTTAAAAAATCCAAGTAAATTTATCAAGAACTCAAAAATTGTTAGCCACGTTAATAAAAGTGTAGAGAATCACACAACATATATTTATTATTTTCACAAAAAAAAATGGAGAGAGAGGGAGGGAGGGGGGGAGAGAGAGAGAGAGAGAGAGAAATGAAGAAGAAAAGAAGAAAGAGATGAGAATAATGTCTAGTAATTTTATGGAAAAACATGTTTGATTTGATTTTTATTGGATTTTCTTGTTAGAGACCAAAAGAAAAGAAACGGGAGATCTTTATTTTTTGTAAAAAAAAAAAACACAAACCAAAAGTAGAGAAAAAAAATGAAAAAGTCAGGCTTAAGAAAAACAAAATAATAGAAAATTGATTGACTGTTTATTAATAAATTTGTCATTAGAGGGTGTAATTAATTAATTAAACCAATGATATATATAAAATTTCAGACTAAACCATTTAATTACTTAATTAATTAAATTAATATTTATTGCCGGCTTTCTTTATCCCAATTCAAACTAAAAAAACTAAAATAGAATAAAATAAAGTTTTGTACTAAATCATTTAATTACCAAACTAAATGGACAAAAATAAAAATAAAAATATTTAATGCAAAATTAACCAAAAAAGCGCTAATACAATAATGTCTTTTTTTTTTAAAGGTCCTATTGTTTCTTTGATTCAATTTTGGTCCCCTTATTTTTTATCTTTTTAAATAATAAAATTGAATTTATTTTTGTAAAATTGACATTAACCTAATATTAGATTTTTTTTGAAACTACGATAATGATATAAAAAATAAATAGAAATAAATTATCAATCCAAAATCCTAACCCACACAACATATGATTTCATTAAAAAAAATACAAAGCAAATAAAAAAAGAACTATAGTTTATACCATATTTTCTTTTTATAAAAAGAGCTGCTATTTTTTTTATATTTTAATTTTAATCCTTTTATTTTTAATATCTCATAAATAATAAAATCAAATTTTTTTCATGAAATTTGAGCATCAATCTAAGATTTGTTTAAACTATAATAACTATATAAAAAATAAATTAAAATAAATTAATAACATGAATCGATACAATATTAAATAATAAATTAAAAAAAAACTAATTAACAAAGAAAAAAAATGAAAAAGGAAATCACAGGATGCAATACTTTATTTCGCTCTTTTAGTTTTTTTTTTTTTTTTTAAATTTAATTTTAATAATAAAAGAAAAAGAAAAAATGAAACCAATTTATCCTGTAAAAAATTCCTTACCCTGTTTTGGTTCGGTTTTATCCCATGGCTTCAGACCCACCCCCTACTTCAGCAGTGCAAGCTAGGTAGGCCGCCCACGAATACATCTCCAGCTCCAAGCTCTATCCTCTCTATCCACCTTAGCCATGTCGAGAGGAACAGACCGTCTGATAAAGAGTGTGAAGCAATTCGCTGACTTACAGTACAAGCTCTTCACTGCTCGTTATGGCCAACAAGTGATTGATATTTTCGAGTTCCCAATAAAACTTGTCTTGTCTCCTTTCACTCTTGCTTTTGACATTGCTGGCTCCGCTCCTCGTGGCTTTGGTGTCCCTGAGCTCGTCTCCAAGCTCTCCTATGCTTCTATCTTTGTATAAATTCTCGACCTTTCCTGGTCTTTTGTAATTTTGTGCCATGTATGTCCTGTGCACTGTGTGTTGGTTTTTGCAGAGCCAGAGACTTTATGGGCTGTTTTCATTTTACTTATCGTTACACACATGGGTTTTCATGTTTTTTTTAGTTGCATTTCTCCTTGGCTTAAATGGGACACCCGGTGTTTGTTCACTTATGTATCAAGTGGCATTTGACATAGGGTTTCATAGTGGTGGTTTAAACCTTGATGATAATTCGGTGGCATTTCGAATCATTTGGTTAAAGTGCTACATTGATGGCTTCCTGCAACTGTAACAATTTTGCTGGATCATTGTACTTTTATGCAATCTTCCTATTATTTGTAATTCTATGAAAAAGTTTTGGTTGCGGGATATAACCTAAAGTCATCTATTTCTTGCACTTCATGATGTAAGCAATTTTTCATGTCATATATGGGTTGGGAACAACATTCTAGAGATCTTTGCTTTTTATGCAATTATTTGTGTATGCAGAGCTAGCACAATTTCCTACTATCTGCTTCCTCTTTTTTGCTACTTTGCGGGTCATTTTGGGTGAACACTAATTTTGAAGATAATTTCACTTTTCTGCAATTTACTTACAGTACTTCACCTTTTGTACCCAAAATGTTCTTCTTGCAGCATATATGCTATTGTCCTAGCTTTGAGATTTTGATTACCTTCATGTTGACCTAGTGGTTCTTTTAAGTTACACTTCTCATTTGGTTAGGCTGACTCGCTTCTCTTCCATAATAGGTGTTTTTTTTTTTTTTTTTTCCTGTTTTGGATTTCGGAATGGTATTGATAGAAATGTCACCGAATTGTTTTCTTATCTTCTTTGCAGGTTGTTGCTACTTTGGGGACCTATGATATTGCATTGGAGATGGGAAAGAAGGTGATATGTCAAAGGTACTGACCCTTGCTTATGTCAATAATTGTTCTATTCCAGTATGATCTTGTCATGATAATATTATGGTATCCATTGTATTGTGCAGAACTCTTGATGCTGATTTTTCTATCTATACAGTTGAATATCTTTCTCGCTGCTAAATTATGATTTTGTGACTGCTGATAAGTCAATTTTTTTTTTTAAAAAAATTTAATATGAAACATCTGTCACTTTGGGAACAACTGTTACCAAGGCAGCCTTGGAAGTCGGTATTTTTAATACATCTATCTTACAGAGTGGTTTCCCAAGACTGTCATCTAAATGATACACTAAATGCTTGTCTTGCAAATTTGCCTTTTCGCCTGTCAGAATGAATTAGAAATGATGTGTGACTGAGGATAGCTTTCTCCATTTGTTGGTATTTTGAATTGCTATATTTTTGTCGTGTTTAAAAACCTTTTCTTGGTTGTGATGTCCTTCACTTGATAACCAAACCCTTGTTATAGTCGGCCACATGAAGTTCTATGAGGAGCTTTCTTTCTAGGAAACTCAAAGATTCAACTTATATTATATCAGTGCGGAACGATGTAAATTGACTAAAGGGTGATAGTACATCATATTTGGTTTGCTTTTCATATTGTTCATAATAACATAAATGTCATGTTGTTCACATTGAAGTTTTAGGGACGCTGAGCTGAAATGTTTGAGCAATTGCCTACAAATTTATTTTTGACTGTGTGGTGAAGATATTCTGTGCTTGAATTGCGGAGCTTTGTTCCTTTTCTTGCCCCCTGTGTTGTCATGATTCTGTTTTAACTTGTGCTGAGAGCTGGAGAGTGCCTATTTATTGTCAGTGAAAGCAAAGCAGTGTATCGTTTCAAAGGACTAAAAATTATTCCTATAAAAAAATGAACTAAGACGATGATGAAATTTTTTGAATCCAAAGGAGGATAGAATTGTATCCAATATAGCTTACTGTTTTAATCTTTCTAGTCTCCTTGGAAAGTGGTAGAAGAACATGTCTTGTTAAGATTGGCGTGTTGTTCATTTAATTGCTTGTGTATGCAGGAATTGTCAGACTTGCAATGGATGGCAGGCACTGCGGTGTCATATGTGCAAAGGAGCAGGGAAGGTGCATTACCAAGTTAAAAATTACACCTTGAGAAGGTAGTTAATGGGGTAAAGCTCACCAAAATAAAATCATGCTAATAGAAAAAACCAGACTCTCATAGACAGAAAAATTCATCAAAAATGCATCTAAACCAGCCTGGAATTTGAAAACTGCTAGTGCATGTATGCATCAGTACTACTGTACCATAAAGAGCGCCACTCCAATAAATCAGCGTTACTCTAGTTATGAATTTTCTATCACTATAGCAGACCACACATAACTTGGTACTTGCTAGATTGTTTTTGTCGTCTTTGATGATAAAACTGTACATGCTTGTCGAGCTCCGTTTTAGAATGTGGTCAGCTGATACCTTTGTCTGATATAAGCTGCATGCTTCGTAATTTTCAAGTACCATCATCTAGTTTATGGTAAAATATCTCGAGTTTTCAACCAACATGTTGATGGTTCAGGGCTTCAGAGCAGTCACTTCATGAAAATGTTGCAATGCAGGATTTTCTCAGCGTCCCTTTCCTAGTTCCTAGAATCCTGTTTCGAGAAACATAACGGCCTTTTTTTTGTAGTTCCTGTCTTCATGGTTGCCTCTTCATGAATCTTATAGAGATTATTGGTTGCCTCAACATGAATCTTATAGAGATTATTTTGTACATCGCAAAGCAAAATCAGCATGCACTGAAAGTTCTTTTTGCTGGACATGTTATCTTTAATGAATAATTTACTCTTTCCAATGAGTTCTGTAACCAAAAGTATAGTGCTCTTGAATTGTTTATATGCTGTTTTTTTTGTCTTCTATGGATACTTTTGCAGTGGTGAGAAGGCTACAGCTGAATGTATTGCAGATGCCATTGCTGACAATCGAGCTGAGCTGGTGCACCTTCCCTCCTCCATGGATCTTAACATGCCTTTGCCATCTAAAGACTGTCCAACTTGTGATGGAACGGTAAGACTTGTATTGCCAAGTATGTCTATCCAAGTTTTCATCCCTGTACATTAGTATTGATATTGGTAGTTTGAACCTGATGTTCTGTTATATCATATTCTGAAAGCTTCTCTCTGACAGTCTGACTTCAGTCTATTTTGATCAGAAATGCACATCTTCACCTTACCAAATAGTTTAATAAAAATATGCTTTTTACTATTCTTCCGACTCTATGTTTGTTACAATAATTGAGGAAGTGGTGTCCATGGCACATGCTTTGCCTCTCTTTGAGCATAAGCTGAACAACTTTTCCGTGCATGAAAAATGTCAGTTATGATCTTTGGGTGCAATATTTATTGATGTTGCAGGGTGTAATGAGCTGCCCTGAATGCAAAAACAAATTACAAGTCAGGATCTCTGCGGACGATGTAAGTTTTTCATTTTTTTTTGTGAATTTGCTGATGCAGGTTTTTGTCTATGACCGCATAATATGAATACAGTCAAGTAGCTCCAGACTTTCAATGTGATCATTACAACCAAAATTTAAAGATTCAATCTCTCTCTGGCATCTGCTGAGTTTGTATGAACAACATGGTTGACATTGCTAGGAAGCAATCCTTGTAACTAACATTTTATGTTGCTATGCATGGCAGTGTAACTACTTTAAAAACCCAAGTCTTTGATTGTTCTAAAGTGAAGATTCCTGAACTAAAAGCTTTAAACATCAAAGCTATGCTCCATAATGGAACTGAATGGCATTACACTGCAGTGGAATATCTGTTTTCCGGTGTATTGATTTTGTGATCCATTTAGATCAACTGGAAATTCTTCAAAAGGGGAAAAAATGAAGAAGAAGATCAATAATCCTAGATAGACTCTGAATGGTTGCCAACCTAGGAATATTCAGCAACACAAAAACAAAATGTCACTGAGGGTAAGTATATTTGGCTAATTATCTGGTAGCACCATGGGTGATAAAACAAAATAATAGCAGCAACAGTAGTAAATTGTAAGAGCGTGTTGAGATTATTCAGATGTGGTCTATGTTCTCATCAGTTTCCATTATTTATTTTTTGAAAAATCTAGTCATTGGTGCTTATTGGATTACCCTTTGTGATTTACTTTCTAGTCCAATTAATCAACTTGTCAATCCTTGTAATGGTTTGACTTTCTGCAGATAATGGAGCCCCCATGGCAAGCCTACAATGTCTTGAGCAAGATGGAATATCCTTATGAGGCTAGTATCATGCCACCTTTACGAAATCTTGTAGCATCATTACTTTACTTTGCCCATTGGAAGCCAACCATCATAATTACGAAATATAAGCCATTTACATGCCCATCTTCATCTCAATGAAGTACTCTAATATTATCATGATCAAGCTAGTCAAACTAGTCATCCTTTCTTTCCACACATAGTCTTGCATGAATTGGACAATGCTTCCATGGAGAACAAATACCCATTATGAATTTCAAGCAATTTAGGACATTTTATGTCTTATTCCTGTGCATATAGGATCGATGGTGGATTGGCAGGATGGTCATTGTTAACCTGAGAATCCTAAATTAACGAGATACCTTTAGAGACATGGGTTTGCTCAAATTGGGACCCTGCTAGAGGTGTCTTGTGCATTCTTGTTCTTTCCTACTTGAATCAAATGCAAGTATGAGCCCTCTTGGGCACATGTTGTCTTGCAATTTCTTTCTGACTGGCTTAGTGTTGACTCTGCATTCTAGTTACAATACATACCTATTGTCACCTCTCTCTAATCTAATTTTACTACATTTGGCTTGATATTGTATCCTTGGGTAATACTCCCTTTTTAAGTGTCTATATTCCTTAATCATAAACCTTCAAGAGCTCTGACATCATACCCCCTTAACCAAGGGATATTTCAATTTATAGTATCCATACTTATCCTAAGTTTGGGAGCATTTACCATGCAGATTCCTTACGCCTCTCCTTACAAGCCATGTATATTATACCCCACTAAGATTTCTCATTTCTTCACCTTCTCATTGATCCATTTCATTATCTGCTATGGCATTCTTGCCGCACACCATGACTCCACCAGCTTATCCCAGAAGCTTCATGTAGACATGTGGGGAAGAACCCCACATGTCTAGCATCTTCATGTTTTACTTATATTTCTTTTCTTTTTGATAAACTCTGTATTTGGGAATCCACTCATGTTTGTTGTTTAGATATCCATTGGAAAGTGATCGCTATGATCTGTCATCTGACAAATTAGAGGATAGCATGATTTTCAAAGTGGAGGCATCTTTACCTGATTTCAATTTATCATGTTCATAGAAAATAATATAGTTTTGACTTTTTGCTGTTTCAGCATATAGTTGATAGCATGAAAGATCCCAGCATTGCTGCATTTTGGTTGTTTTCCTTTCCTGAGATTATGGGTGGCTTCAACTATGATGGTGATATCAAGCAGAAAATTTGGTGGCAGTACAAGGTATCTAGTCAATTTTGCTTCCTTTGCCTCATATGTTTGTTGATGTTATTTTCTATGTCATTCATCATTTTCTTGTGGCACTGTTCCTGGAAAAGTCCAAGCTGCTTTGATTAAGCTTCTGTAACTTTAGTCCATGCTAAGCAATAAAGTGCTGACATGCATATGCTATATTTATTGAATGGTTCATAATCCATCTGAAAAGTCTAAGCTTATTTGACGTGAACTCTGTTACTTTAGCACATGCTAGATGAATAAGTGATGACATGCATATCATATATTCATTGAATGATACATGCTAAATAAATAAGTGATTAATGTGGATCTCTATATGCAGTCCTTTAGCCATTCATGCCTACCCTTTTTGTTTTTTCCCCTTAAAAACAGAATCAGAACCCTGTAAAAAATTATGATCCAATCCATTCAAGATATTAAGACCTTATAGGGTAATTAGTCAAACTGGCAGGTCTTTTACATTTATTAGAGTTTTCAAAGCACAAGTGTCACAGTACCTCTTTTAACAACTTGGTTTTCTGTGTTGGGTTTAGGAATCAATGAGATACGATCAACTACGAGATATGGTAGCCAAGCGAAAACCTGGTTGGGAGCACTTGCAGGAAGTAAGACCATCTTCTTATATTTAAAGAATCTAATCATGAAATGCGTTGACACATTAAAAGTGTGATCTTGTTTATGAGATTATTTGGTCCATTTAAGAGGACAATGAGAGCATGCAGTCAAATACTTTGCTTCCAATCCTTGCTGTGTGTTTGTTATACTCACCCTTCTGGGTTTCGTAGTAAACTGAAAAGATTGTTATTAGTTGTAATTATTCCGTGTGTTGCAGCCACTTTATTTCAGTGAATCCATCATATGAAGCAAATTTCAATTTGTTTTGCTACTTTCCAATTTGTGGTTCTCCATATCGATAAATATTTTATCAAAGTGGGGGGACAAGAACTTATAAGCTTATACTCCTATTTTATTTGTAAATGACATCTGGTTGTTATTATTTAAATTTTTATTTTATAGTAGCTCGTGTGGGCTTATGTTTTCTGTTTAAATAACTGCAAACCTAGGAGGAAAAAAAATATATTGACTACATTTCAAATTTTTATTTAGTTTAGCTGAATGATGGAATTTCTATAATCAGCTTGAATTTATGTGAGGTTGATGTTCCACAACTTAGCAAGTGCTTGGAGGACCTGAAATGCACTCCTGCACATTTCAACTAGCTGTTGAGTGAGTTTCATTGGCATGCTAGTATAGGGTCCTTAGTCGAGCAAATTCATAGAATTGCCTACCAAGCTTTTCAAATAATATCCTGCTCTTCTATCCAGTCATTAACTCCATGTCTCTTCAATGTTCAGGACAATAGTGATGTAGTTAGCAAACATATTGAGAAGTATAGCTTGCTGTAATTTACTGACTGCCTCAACTGATAGAAGCTCAAATAATTTTTGAATGGAACAAATAGCGGACCTGCCCATCATTTTATCTATCCAGTATTCACATAATGATTGATTAGGTTTGATGTCAAAGTTTGGAAGTTGAATCTCTGCTTTTGAAAGGATGCCCAAGGCTCATCCATGGGAAAAATTAGCAGTTGTCGTTTAAAATGTCATCCTACAACGTGGCACTCTTGTCTTTTTATTTTTTTAGTAATTGTTATCTTTTCATTAACCATGATGAAGAGCTATATTTGACATTTATCATGAACTGTTATATCATTCCACCATAAGGTGTGGGTTCTATATGATCTAATAAAATATGCTCATAATGGTAGTTATTCTTTTTTCTTTCCTAATTTCTTTGATTGTCTTGCTAATCAAACTCTTTTGAATTTAAATATCTACTTGGTGGAATCGCGTATAGTTCATTGTTTTGCCAAAAGCTTCATTTGAGTTAAATAATCATTTGCAGGCCCTGATCTCAATAGATCCTATTCGTGCCAGGGACGATCCTATTGTTGTGAAAAATGTCCCATACTACAAAGCCAAGAAGGCATTGGAGGCAGAGGTCATGAAACTTGATCCACCATCTCGGCCACAGAATTGGGGCGTGAGTGTTCATTGTCTTCATCCTATGGTTGCATTCTTCGATGCTCGTGCACTTTTTAATATCTCATTTCAATTGGGAGAGAACACGAGTCATTTAGTATCTAAAACATTGACAATGACATATACAATCCTCTAATAAGTTTCTTTTTTCACTAGTTGATGGTTATTAGAGTGTAACATAAATTATATCTTGAGGTTTCACCTAATAAATTAAGCTTTTGAGTTGAGATAATTCTTTGACATTGTATCAAAGTCTTGTTGATCAAATAGTCACGAGTTTAAATTTCATCACCCTCATTCTTTCTTGTAATTAAAATTAATTAATAGTACAAGAGTAGGCTTGCGTAAGTTTTAAGCTAGAAAGACTTTCACTTAAGAAGATGTATTAGAGAATAATATATAGTATATCTTGAGGTTCACTTAATAGCTTAAGCTTTTAGGTTGAGATGATTCTTTAACAAGGACAACTTAATAGTCATCCATGAAAAAAATGTCTAATTCAAATCTTATTAATCAAATCAGCTCAACTCAACTTATTCCTAAACTAGTTGGGGTTGGTTAGACCTTTATTTCAACTAGCTTTTTGAAATCAGATTCCTTTATAAAACTTCAACCTGTCATTTTTTTTGTCTCGCTATCCTACTCCCTTTATCCCTTCTACTCAAGTGTAGTCATGTTCAACCTAAGTAATTTGTGGTTTATCTTTTACTCCTTTCACCTTTTCCTTAAATGACTCTCTTTCCCTGGCACAACTAAAGGTTTGCATGGAACATGGCTGAATCACCTTAATTGACCTTCACGGGATCTATATCTTTTGTAGAATGTGATTGTTCTAGCTTTTCTTATATTACCATTCATCCATATCGATGTTCTCATTAAAACGTAGCATAATTGCCTTTACTGATTTTATAGTTATTAGACCTGGCCTGACTTGACAGGTTGACCTGTATCCCGGGTGATCAGGGCCCTGGCTGGACCTGAAGAGTTAAAAATTGGGCTTGCAATTGGCCCGGTGAATACTGTCTGACTTGCCGGGTCAACCCTTAACCCGGATGACCCGGTAAAACCCGGCAGAGATCTTTTTTTTTTTGCCAACATTTTTGCAACAAACTGAAAATCTAATCTTTGATTCATCTAGCACTTTTTTAATTTTTTATAGCATATTTATTCGACTGCTAGTGCTAGAAGAAGAAATGGAGTTGGAGTGGTTGGAGATAGAAGAATCATACCCATTATTTTCATTTGGCATCGCTGAATAAAAAAGGCTTCAGAACCTCAACGTCTGTGTTTTTCCTTCTCCTTGTGGTCTGATTTTTGTTGACCAAAACAACAGATACACTTTGTAACAAATTTGGAATTAGGTGAAGCAGTAGCGTCTCTCTCTCTCACACACAAGGAAAACAGAAGTTTCGGGAAGATAAGTGGGTGGGAATGAACAGTTGGGATCATGCTCAGGGAAGTGGGCGGATGGATTTCCATGGCGAAGGAGATGATGACACGTGTGGGAACTTCTAAAATGCTGGTGTCTTGAAGAAGAAGAAACAACAAATTTACAGCTAGTACAATCAATTCTGAATTTGCTTTTGATTTTTAAATCGCATCCATTTACAACATTTTTAAAAATTCTCCTGGGTTGACCCGTGTGACCCGGGACCTGGCCCTTTGGCTGGGTCAACCTTGGGCCGGGTTTGATAACTATGACTGATTTCATATAAAGTATCCCCTTCAACTTAATAGTTGTCATATTATCTTACCATAGACCAATACACTCATTTTTATTCAGCTTGCTCTATTTCCAGAGATAAAATTCCTGGATATTTCTAATGCTAAGTATCATGCTCCCATCTCAACTTCAAGCATTAAGTCATTTGGCAAGTTAACACATCTTTTGAATTTGTCAATGTATACGGAAGTTAATCCAATGTGTACTCTTTGAATATGAATTTTTATTGAAAAGGGAAAAGTAAATGCTGGTTTGGCAGGCAATACCCATGCATGCTTTGGAGATGTGATGCATGTGGAGTGTCTTGTTTTACTTTGAAGGGTGATTTAGCTAACCATGATTCCTTGGCAGGAGCTGGATCTTCCACTAAATGTATCATCATGGAGCGAGGAGGATCTTAAAAAACCAGAAAAATTCTATGAGATGACTGTTCTTCTTAATGCACAAAGAGAAATTGCTGATAAAATTTTGGATGCACAATGGGAAACTAAATGGCGTCAAGAAAAGGTTGGTAAAGCTGCCTCTACTTCTACCATTTAACTTGTCTCATATCTCTCCAAACCTGTGTATATTGCATGCAACATTTGTAAGTATGGAATGGTAAACCTATACACATAATAAGCACGCGCGTGCGCGCGCACATGCATGCACGTACACACACGTGACACGCTACACGCTACATATGTAATGTTCTGTTTGTTTTTTCTTAACAAACATGCAAGGTGGATGGCAGCTACATAACATGTGTGAAGCTTAATAAGCATTAAGAAGTTAAACCATTTTGAAATGCTGCGGTTTTAGGTGGGATCTGTTGACTGAAATAACTAGAAAGATAAAAGTAATCCCTTAAATTGTTTTGGACTTTAATTTAGTGAGAAAATTATGAAAAATATATTTTGGATAAAACCTCTCTAATCATGGCTGGGGGTATTCTCTCCAAGTAAAGCTGCTATCCTGTCACTCTTGAATTAATACATCTACAAAGCCAGTCAGGCATCAAGTTTGTAAGATGAATTTTGCTATCATGGAATAGCTATCATTAGCACCAGTGACTTCTCAACAAAACATGATAAAGAAATATGTTTTCTTCTTTGTCACTCCCTCTAGATTTATTTCCCAAGTCTAATGTTAAAGGCTACCAATGTTTTTTTCAAGAGAAAAAGGAACATTTTATTGAAAGAGGAGAGAAAACAAGATAAAAAAAATATTAAACATAGGAGAAGAAACCCTCCAAAATGAGTGCTGGAATTAACAATTCAAAGATGAGGGGCTTGTAGTCTCATCTTTGATAAAAATACTCCTCTAAAAATCTCAGAGTGTACTTGAGGAAGAATGCAAATTTATATGTCAACTGATGCTTTGCATCCATATTTGACCAATGGAAATAACTTGGAAGCGTACTTGAAAGGAGGGAGAAACTGTGAACTTTTTGCGTGGATGTTTGAGAAACTCTCTTAATGCTTTTCTGCTATTCCTTTAAGAAACAAATGTGCAGGTGTCTCTCCGTGCATGTAGATACCCTCTGAGAATATTCTTACAACATTCCATCACTATTTGTCAGATGCCACCGTTGTTTACATGTTTGTAATCTTATAAATACCATGAGCCATCAATATCCTATACAATTTGATTTGCAGTTGAACGAACTGTTGGAAGAGAAGGTGCGGCCATACATTCAGAACATCAACAGTGGTGCCCTTCCCCGTCCTATCATAATACAACCACAGAATCAGGATAAAAAGGTTTCACCCTCCTTTCCCTTATTGCTTTGACTTTATTGTAATGTAACATCTATCAATAAGCTCTGAAGCGAAGTGTTACCTCTTCAATTTCTTTTCTGTTGGTGAAGAGGACTGGATCTATGTTTTACACAAAACATGCCTTGCATGCACATGCATTCATGGTGGAAAGATGGATAACCAAAGCTAATTCTTAATACAATCGACTCACTCAAAGTGGTAATGGAGTAGGGTTTCAAATAATAAGATTGTGATGCCTACAATTCTTTGGTAATGGAGATTCAGTTAGTTGACTGCTCTGAGTATAGTCGAATACTGTCAATAGGTTAAATATATAATTGATGATTCTACCTAGGTCTTTTGCTGTATTTTTCAAGGTTAAAGTTCTATGTTATCTTTATGTATAAACTGCCTTCTAGAGATCCAAGTGGAAACTAGACATTCGGGAATCGCGCACATATTAATCATAAGCACATTTCCAAACTTTAAATTCTGTACTGTAGTTGCACCTAAAGTCATTATTGGTTTAGATATAATCATGTGAAGCTTTTGCTAGGCACTATCAATGCTTATCATGGTGCCCCGGTAACATTTGCAGCTTTTGGTTTATTTATTTGTTGCAGAGGAGGCAGAGGAGATGGTGGTTTTTCTGAAGAAGTTTTAACCAGCATTCCCATGTAGGTGGGTGGCTCATTTCATAAGTTGTATTTGCCAAGTTTTTTCTTTCAAAATTGTACATTTTTCTCTCCTACCCTACCTAAGTCTCTCTGAGAATTTTGTAGCTGTATCCTTGGATCAGTCTTAACTTCTACCCTTATCCTAGATATTCTGTAGCTACCATATGCTACTCTATGTCTGTTTTTGTTCTCTTAGAGTCGGTCTTGATTGAATGCAATATATCTCAATATTTTAGCTGTCAAAGAAGTGCTGTAATTTCACCTGAATGCTTTAACCAATCAAATAGAAGGAAACGCTATTTTTTCTTTTGCTTTTTGGAATTGTAAGTACTTGATTATAAAACGGAAAAAAATGATACTGGAAATTTGACTTCAGATAAGCATAAACAGGTTGAGATAGAGAATTGAAAAAAAAAAAAAAAAAAAACTCGAGAGATGTTGTTATTTTCGATTTGCCGGCTAACAAAAATTTTAAAATGAACAAAGAAACCTTCATTGTCCTTGCAATTATTGAGAAAAATCTCTTTGCCTGAATGTTGTACACTCAATATTGTATTTGGTATTGATGTTGATTTTGTAGTTGTGGTTTGAGAAAAATAATTTAGAAAAAAATATTTTTTGTGGTTGCTGGAGATGAAATACGTGTTTGGTAAAAATTGTGATTGAAATTATTTTTTTTTATTAAAAATATATTAGTGTTTGGTTAAAATTATAGTTGGACATGAAATGACTAAAGAGATTAATTTTTTTTTCATACATGATATTGAACATTTAATGCATATGTAAGATCAACTATTTATAACATAAAAACTTTTATAATTCTTCCATTAAACTTGAAGTAATTCCATTACAAATATAATTCATATACAAAGGCTTGTTGCATTTATATGTTTGTGAATGTAGAACAATATCACAAAAAAAATCTCGAGGCATAAAATTAGAATGATGGTTGAACTTAGTAAACGCAACATCTTATTTGGACTTCCTTCTTATATGATTATACAAAACTATTAATGCAATAATAATATGAACATGTGTCTTATATGAAAAAACTGACATGTTCTACGAAATTCTTCATCTTTTTTTCCACACCTTAAAAGTTTGCTCATTTACACATTAAATTGAAGAATGAAACCGATTGAATAAATCCTCCTGACTTCTAGGCTGGCCTCAACAACGAAATTTTAAAAGATAATATCTTTCATTTCTATATGGACCCAGAAATTTATATTCATTTGGAGAACTTGAGTCAACAACATAATACTTCCCTGTATTCACAAAAAAAAAAAATGTTCGACCACATGACAAGAAATTAATTAAATCTAATTTTTTACAAGTCATACAGTTCAATCTAAAATACCTTCTGGTGGCTTAGGAAAATTGATATTTGGGTTATTTATGGCCTCAAGAAAAATTCTTGTATCATATGTGCTACCACCTCATCTAGCCTAAACAAATGTAAATTGCAAAGCTATATATTGCTATAATGTTCTATGTTAGTACTCATTTCTTTTAATAAATAGTATTTGATTTTCCAATGATACACAAGCAAACACATGTGTTCCATTGATTGCTCCTATACAATTCTAAAAAAAAAAGTCCTTAAGAGGCGTAGCGTGATGGCAAAGGGCTTGAGATCTGCATAGCAGGTCTCGAGTTCGAGTCAGGGCGTGCATCTCTTGTAAGAGCCTGGGATAGCCGGGGTTTTACTCGCTCACCTGGGCCCACAAAGTGTGCTTTCCGGGAGGTGGGGTTTCCTCGAATAAAAAAAAAGAAAATTCTAAAAAAAAAACATATATTGGAAATGAACTACCATATGCATTATTTTATGTTTTTTGAACCACAAATATATATAATCACATATCATCTTCAATGTTACCTTAAGATATGACATATATCTCGGGTCCATTGCGATTTCTCGTGGTGTAGTAAAAAAATCTAAATCAACTGGTTTGATTATTTCAACTGCTAGCAAACATGTTACACTTAGAACTTCGTTGAAGTACTTACTCACGGTTTCACCAGAATGTTGAAATCTCTCCTGGACCTCCCTATTAGAAGCCCCTGATACTAAAGTATAAAGAAACATGTCAACCTTCTCTGTAACACTCATACTCATTGATGGTTTCAGTCTATATTGTGCTTCTAATTCAAAACAAGACTCTGAAATGTCGTTACATCAATCTTAAACATATTTACACAATGTATCCAATGCTCATTTAAAATTATGTTGTATGAAATCATACATGGTTCCTTATAAATATAGTTATTGTAATAGATTACAAGTGTGCCTGTTGTGCACAAGACTAGTTTACGATGATCAAATTCTCTAAGTCAAAATGAATTGCGATCATCATCATTATCGTCTCCATTATTGTCATCAACAACACCACTACTACAATCGAATTAATTATCACTATTCCTACCATTATAGCCATGTGAGAAATATTGAACAACATTGTTCATGATATTTTCATATTCCTCATCAAAAAGATCATTAAACCAATCCACATTCATAGCTACAATGTCAATTAAATATTTACAAGCAACAAACTGTAAATTAATTGTTATATAAATGTAGAGGTGTTACAAGTTTTACCTTCACTCTTCAATAAATCACATTACTTGTATAGCAAATATAATTTTAATTTTTGATAAATCCCTATTAAATTAAAAATTATTTACACTTTTTACATTATGGTAGTCAATTTCATTGATCTATCCAAAGATATCATTACATTAAAACTCATTCCATTCTTCGACCATTAACAATTTATATATGTCTTCAAACCCATATGTTGTTAGGCAATATTTTTTATTATTAGGGTTGAAATAAAAGGTATTGTTATTTATATATTTTATGTATATAAAACAAGAATATAAAATAAAGAAAGACAATTTACTAGAATAAAAGATGCAGGCTACTATACTATAATTGGAATTCCTTGAGAGAGGGAAAAAAGTTGAGTTATTCCATAAATGATATTGAAAGTGATGTGTTAAACTTAATTGAAATGGTGAATTATACAGGGAGGAATACAAACACAAATGAGCATATAATACAAGCACACTCTACCAGACATTCAAAGCAATTTGTCTCCACCTAATAATCTTATGTTCAACAAGACACAATACAACACAATACGACACAATACGACACAATACAACACAACATAAAGGCAACCTCAACATTTGCAATAAAAGTTAACATTATGTTTGTTAAAGGGTACAGATTACAAGTGTTTGAAAGCCTACACATAAGCATCAAACATAAAGAGCATGCACTATATGATAAACACATGGTAGGTCCTTTCGAATACAACAAAGAAAAAATGGCAAGAAGAAGCACAAACCCAATTCCATAACAACAAGATTTCTTTAACACAATGGAAAAAACATTATAAAAGACAACAACACTCATAATTCCACATTTATAATGACAGTGATGTGTTAATCTGTCTCTTACAAACATTCAACAGAACCACAAAGATTGAGTCTCACCTCATGGTTTGAGGGTTTATCTCTTCTCAAACATTAGTTTTAACCATTCAAATTCTCTTTCATTCCAATTGTTGCTCATATTTCCCTCCTACTTCTAATCATGAAAAATTCAGTAGCAAAACTATACAACTCACTCCTAAAAACAACTTCATCAATGGAGTGAAACTCCGTCATCACCTCTTCAATGCTACATCATTTCATAAAGATGTAGTGTTAATAAATTAAAGTTCATATTGTTTACGACAACTACTAAAGCTCAAATTTAGTTATAGTACACACATAAGAACTTTGTAATGAAGTTTTATGTTTTATGAGTACATTATAATTAGCAAAACATAGTGATGAAAACATGGTGATGGCAGGGAAAGGTTAAGGTAGTAGGGTATGACTATGTTTAATGAAGCTGTAAGTAATTACTATTTGTAATAAAACAATGTTCTACTTCATATAAAATTTTATTGAACAAAAAATTCTCAAATTAATTAATAGACAAATAGAAGCAATGTTGTATTTCATTTCTAACATTTATTGACTGAGCATTTTAGCTTTCTTATTTTGTATGTCAAACATATGTTTTTTTGTAAGTTTTTCCTTACATGTGTTGCATAAATATCAATTCTTTATCTTAATAGGTCAAATGATGGTTTAAGTGTTATGTCTATATTTTTTTTCATAACAAGAATAAGTAAAGATCTTTCATGCTTTATGATAAATAGTTTCCACCTCAAACATTATACATTCATTTCACCGTATGAACATAAAACATGAAATAAAAACTACAAATACATAATCATGCATTAAAATTTAAACAAGGTTTATTAGTTTTTTTTTCTTTATGTAACATAATTGTTTGTTTTCCATACATAAAAATATCTGTAATGACAGTTACATAGTTGAATAGTTAAATTACAATCATTAAGGATCAAATGAGATACATTTAATATAAGAAAAAAAATTAAAAACTAACCAAATCTAATTTAATTATAAACAACTTCTTTGTTGTGGTAGCAGGGTTAACCTAATATTTTTGTTGGTATTGCTTAGGTATTAGAGGACTAAATCAGAAAAACAAGACAAGTTCAATGGGTATTAAATATTGTTAGCATGCTGTATGAAGTTGATAATAAAAAAGGCATAATTTTTTAATCAATACTAAATTAAAATTCATAGAAAATCAAATTAATAGGACATACTATAACTAACTTTCAATTTAATAAGTAATGCAATTGAGAAACAAGATGATGAGAACTATGAATGCTTACCGAGGTTGTAAAGACCAAATTAATAGTTCTTGCAACAACAAATAGGGATATAGTTACAAGAGTAAAGAAGATCTGGCTAGTTTCATGAATTTAACAAACATGCACAGTAGATAATGAACATCATTGAAATTGAAATTTACCTAGATTTTGATGTAGATAACACTGGTTATACACGAAGATGAGATTAGAGGATAGAAGGAAAACATATTTGGTGGTGGTTTATGTAGATCTTGTATAGGGATGGTGGTTGTTGTTGAAATGTTTTTTTTTTATGGGTTTTGCAATTGTTTATGGCTGGAAAAAAAGAAGAAGAAAGAAATACGACGTCTATAACAAATGTTTCAAGAAGGGAAAAGGTCGGTGGAAAAAACTATGAACTGCTGATGGAAACAAGGGGACTATAAGAAGCAAGCCAGAAAGAACATGAAAGAAGAAATGAGAGGAGAGATTTTTGGTCAAGAGATCATTGAACAATCTTCAACGTTCAATAACTTTGCACAATAATCATATGAAGCAAGTAAGACATGCTTTTGATGAACTTGTGGTTGGACCATAATTATTATATGGGTCACATATTCCTTAACCAACGGTTTAATGCTTTCCAAACAATCATTAATTGTGGTTACACCACACTACACTTTCTACCACAAAAACAAACACCCTCTCATTCAACCATTAAGTTAGTGAATGAACATTTTATCCTTGTAGCTACTCTCTATTCCATGGTTAGTTTTTATCAAGTCGACGGTATTAATGGGGTGTAAATGATTGCCTATTTAAAACCTAAATGAAGAAGTTTATTTTTGATGGTTTGCTTACGCTTAAGACCTAATTAGAGCAACTTATTCTTGATGTAAAAGCTGGCTAAGGATAAAAGAAATTTCCTAAAGAGAGAGTAATAACCAATTAAGCACCACACAAATGCAGTCCTTATTCATTGGTTAGTAATCATGTAAACCTCAAAGCTCTTTTCAGTTTGACGACATATGTAAACGAACTAAATATTCAGGTGTTGTCCCATGCACCGATGATCCACGTTTTGTTCATGACAATGAAAGAAAATGGGAAATGTAAAAAGCTTGAAGGAAAAAAAGTGGTTGGTTCACATTAGGAAGAGACTGGACAATAATTAAAGTTATTTGTCATCAAATGGAACATGGCACAACCTTACATATCACTATTTATTTAATTTTAATAGTGCTTGACCTTTTTTATTCTATATATTTTTTTTCTAATTTCATTTTGTCTTTTAACATTTTGTTTCTTGAAGATTAGACTTCATAGTTTATTTTGGTTTATTTTTATAGGATTATCTCAACCTCAAAACTTGGGTTGCAAGCTTTACACATTATTACTCATTCATTTTATAGTGCTTTACTTTTTTTATATAATATTTTTTTTTAATTTTAATTTTATCTTTCAACATTTGGTTTATTAAGGATTAGAGTTCATGATTTGTTTTTTTATGGGATTATCTTAGCCTCACACATTTCATTCATTTTCAATTTTGCCCTTTTCTTATTCTATTTTTTTTCAATTTCAATTTCATCATTTAACATTTAGTTTGTTAAAGATTGAACTTCATGGTTTATCTTAATTTGCTTTCTATGAGATTATCTCAGCTATATGACTCAGGTCACTGGTTTAATAGGTTAATTAACCCGGTTGACTTAGGTTTTCACCCCATTTTAAATTGATCTTTTTTCCAATTCCATTCCTTAACATTTTATTGACGGGAATTATATTTTATAATTCGTTTTAGCTTGCTTTTTATGAGGTTATCTTGGTCTTGAGACTTGAGTCACAGATTTGACGGGTTAACCAACTACATTAAAACAATTAAAATTCGTTTCTTTGTTCATATGAATAATTAAATTGCCCCACTTTTTTTTTGTTTTCATCCCTTTTTTTTTTCAAATTTCATCCTTAAATTTTTTGTCTTTCTTAATTTGATTCTTTTTTGGCCTAATTTCATGAGATATGGTTTTCAATTAAATTAGAAAGATAAAATCTAAAGTGAGAGGACCACAATGTAAAACACGTATAAAATGCATGATCAATCTCAAAGTTTTTGGAATTCTCATTCTCGTCTGGAAGTTCATTTTGTTTAATTTTTAGTCTTTAAGTTCGAGAAAGGAAAGAGAAACTTGTTGAAAAACAACAAGGTTGTTATTTAGCCATAATTTGACCACCAAAATAGAGGATCTTTGTGTCAATGAATTCCTTTTCTTGAGATGAGTTTATTAAAGGTGATTTTCCCTCTAAACATTGCGAGGAAAGCAAATCATGTTTAGTTTTGATTTTTGAAATTCGATTAATTATGGTTTTTTGAAAGATTTTAAAGTGTTTTGGGGTTGTTGGGTAGTTTATATAGGTTTTTATGGTGTTTTCAGGTGAAAAAAGGTTAAAAAAATATTTTTAAGGCAAATCCCCCCTGATTTTCTAACCACCATAGTTATGGTGGTTGGATTATAGGCAGTAGCTAATACGCAACTTGTTTCCCGCTCAATAAAAAAAGAAAAGTAGATGATGTGTCATCCGCTCTTAAGGAAAAAATAATCCAGGTGCGCTTGAGCTTTTTAATTCAGGCCAGACTTGCACTCTTGATTTATTTTTATTTTTTCTTTAATTAAAGTTTACATTTTTAAAATTAATTAATTAAAATTTTAAATTAATTAAAAATATATTGTAGATATTATTTTATTGAATACCAGTCAATTTTTACTTTGCTTTCGAATAGAGTATAGTAGTCAATTTATATATAGTTATCCCATATTAAAAAATTAACAAACATTCCATGGATGTAAACTATAAATAAATATAAGATTAAGTATTCATAAATTAATTTTGTATTTTTTAGGTGTATTAAAAAAATATATAAAAAAAGCCATGTCTCACCCGATTTATGTCAGGTCTCACCTCTACTTTGACTGAGCTAATTGCAAGAGCAGGTTTTTGCCTATTTGAAACCCAAAAGGAAAGGTAATAAATTGATGGACAAAATCGGAAAAAGAGAGAAATTAAAGTATTGATAGAGCTCATCTAAAAGCAAAAAAAAAAAAAGAAAAGGAAAGTCTTGGGAATATGAGATGGAACCAACCAAAATCTATGGTCCCTCTTAATAATACCTTTAAATAGCAATATTTCCGCAACAAGGAATCACCTCACTTAGTTAGAGGAATCACTGAGTTAATGCATTGATTAGAAACGATTTTCAGCAGATAAAATATTGGAGAACTTCTCTAATATTCCAATCTATCACAAATTAAGAGATTTTGAATGTTTTATTAATATTTCAAGAGATTTCAAGAATCCAACAAACTATATTAAAATAATTTAAAATATAATTTTTTTTAAAAAAATACGACTAAACTCCACTTCCAAATACATCCAAGAAAAGATAATAACACTGCACGCAAAATCCAACAAACTATTCAATTTGATTCTGCAAATTAATAAAAATATCAGTTTTATAAAATCTTCGATACAGCACACGTACGGAGAATTTTATAAACAAAAGAAAATAGTTTCTAATAGAGTTCAGCAATGACAATTAAGCCCGAAAACTTAAAAAAACTTCCAACCTAAAATAGAAATGATTGTTGTCTCCTCAAGGCCATCCACTAATAGCAGAACTAATAAGAAGAGAGGCCACAATAACCATCGTAGTTGAAGGAGTTGCAGCCCAAGAAGCAGCTGGAGCTGGAGCGGGGGCAAGGTCCGCCTCATTGGAGCGGGGTGATAATGATGGCCCAGAACTGGACTCAGGTGTCGGGGATGGAGTTGATGAAGATGGCGGTTTTGCTGGAGTTGGACTTGATGGAGATGGTGATCTTGCTGGTGTTGGAGAGGCAACAGGATGATATGATGGTGAAGGAGTATTAGCCAGTGGAGATGGAGACTTTAATGGCACTGGTGATGGACCTGGAGACCCGGTGAGAGACTCTGGTGAATGTGCTGGTGCAGGAGGCTTAGCATATGGAGATGGTGATGGAGACTTTGAAGGCACTGGTGATATCTGTGGTGTCTTGGTCACTGGTGACGGCCCTGGAGCCCCAGTTGGAGCATTGCTGCTCGGAGCATTGGCAATTGGTGATGGGGATACAGGTGACACTGATGGCACATGAGACGAGGTTGGAGGTTTAGCAATTGGTGCTGAGGATCTTGATGGCGCTTGAGCTGGATTGTGACCTTCTGGGGATGGTGCTTTAGGGGATGTAGCTGGGGGATATGCTGGTGTTGGGGTTTGTTTTGTTCTGACCGCAAGCACAGCAACAATCAGTTTTTGTCCCTTTCGACAATTATCCTCGTTTCCACTAATGAAAAAGAAAGGACCGGACTTATCAAACTGAAACACAGAGGAACCAGAATCCATAGTCTTGAGAGGCTTCTTTGTGTTGCAGCTGTTGTAATCATCTTTTGTCACCCGCAACACAGAGTCCGACCCTTTATTGTACTTGAAGACTATGCCACAAACCCAGAAACCAATGCACAAGAAATTAAAAAAACAAACTGAATCTTGTCAATTAAAAACAGAAAGTCAACTGCCAAAACAGGAGGACTTACCAAGAGAGTCATTGACTTGGAACCGGTTTCTCTCGGCCCAGTGATTGTAACTCTCAGAGGGGTTTATAACCCAGCCATCGTTGCCACCTACGTAGAAGCTATTGTAGGCCACAGAAAAAGAGAAGAGGTAGCAAGCAAGCGAAGCCCACAAGAGGCAGAGAGATCCTTGAGACTCCATTTTGAGGGAAATTTTTATAGACAAATGAGCCTCCTGTTGTACGCCTTCTCTCTATATAGTGAAGGGAAAAATGAAAATGGAAGCTGAGGATTTTTGGGACTATTTATCGGAGAATTTTCTTTTAGAAAGGAAGAACGTAAATAATGCCTTGGAAGATGCCTTGGAAGGATATAAAGAACCTTCCATAAATGCGATAGAAAGTGGGATAAGGGTGACATTATGGAAAAGTGTATTAAATTAAGGGGCTTTAATTTGATTTATTCTCTTCTTCTTTTTTCCCTTTATTTTTGGTGGTATTTTACAACTATAAAGTCATAAAGAATCATCTTAGTGAAAAAGAAGAACAAAAAAGAAAATGGATACTAAGTTCTTAATTATCTTTTTGCATAACTTTTTCATTTTTTTCTTTATTCCATAAATATTACACTTTTGAGGTGTAATATTTTCACAGTTAAAATAATATATTTTGAGGTAAATTACACGTTACATCATGTAATTTAATTATTTCTTCATTTTGTTTCTATTTTTTCATAAATTACAATTTACATATTTAGTCAACTTAAAATTTAAAATAAAATAAAAATATGAAATTAATATAATACAAATACACAAACTCCATATCAGTTTCTTTTTCCAATATTTTCCTTTTCATTCTTCCCTTCCCTTCTCTCTCTTAATCTCTTCTTTGTATCGATCAAAAGATGACATATCTTGCTAATATATAGTCTTGATGCCATGATGTGGAAACTTGCATATATTATGCCTTGGAAGAAGCCCCTTCATGTCTAGGACATTGTTTGAGAGCTGGAGGCCGACAAGGGCGAGACATGATAGATGTGAAAAGCGGGTCACTGCCTATTTTAGATGCTGAATTCTGAGTCTTTGATGTAATGTATTGACAACTGCACTATCACACCAAAACCCAAAAAAAACAAAGCAATGTTATGAGATGTAGCTATGAATGGTAAGCAGGCCATTAAATGACAAAATCTTGGAATTAAACTGTTTTTATATCTAAAATAAATGATCAGAGAATAATATAATTCATTTATTAAAATTTTATTTAAAAATTTAAACTATTGAATTGAGATAGTTGTTTAATATAATATTAGAGCCTTGATGACTATGAGATCAAGAGCTTGAATCTCACTATCCTCACTTATTTGATAAAAATCAAGCACAAGGTAGTATGAGTTTGTACAGGTTTCAAGATCAAAGGACTTTTACTTGAGAAGATGTATTAGAGAATAATATAAATTATATATTGGAATCTCATCTAAAATTTAAACTATTTAATTAAGATAATTTTTTAATTTCATCTAAAAATTAAGTATAAAATAATGTAAATCGAGAGTTTACGCAATGCTATGTTCGAATAAACTACACTGAAGAGGATGACTTTGAGGTTGTGGGCCTTACTGCTTTTGATTACTTGGAGAAGCTTGATAATGGAATATTATCAGAAAGAAGATAAGGTGGGATTTTTAGGGTTACTAGAAACAGGTCTAGTACTGCTAAACTAAGTTGAATTAAGGGGTTTTGAAGGAGGATTTGCATGCTCACTTTAGAAGGCTTAAGAGTACTACTCAAGTTGATAGTGCTATATAGGATTTAGAAAATTCGGTACACCTAAGAAGAATTATGTGGTTCTAGGTGTTGATCTTTTTTGGTGTGTGTGTGTGTGTGTATTTGGATAATAATTCTAGCTAGGTGTTGATCTTGTTTCTCTACCATGGTATTTTTAAACATCGTGGGATGGTGCTTGTAGGTTGGTGTGGAAGGCTTACAAACATTAAAACCATGGAGACAAAAGGGCATTTCTATGCCAGAAAACGGGATAAAGGAAGTTGTGGAGACATCTAGAGGAATAAATCTTGAAGTTTGCATGGTGGCATCCGACAAAAAAAAAGTTTGAGGATGAGATCATGGCCAAGTGTGTTGTGGAAAACTTGAAATTTTCTATCGAGCAAGCGATCGATAATGAGATAGAAACTTTTTT
>Ga0307515_10003689_pt1 | contig 32168 bp, 27 predicted proteins | sample 17_EM_MG_FD_194513 | JGI IMG/M metagenome (GOLD analysis project Ga0307515, IMG submission 194513) | Populus trichocarpa ectomycorrhiza microbial communities from riparian zone in the Pacific Northwest, United States - 17_EM | ecosystem: Host-associated > Plants > Roots > Unclassified | place... | reverse complement strand
GTAGGTTGGCTACGTCAACGTTAGCATCAAAGCTTCCACAGACTTAGAGCCTTCTATTAGCCAAAGCTTCCACAAACTCAGAGTTTTCCATCGGCCAAAACCTTCCGGTGGAAAACTCTACTCCTCCCGAAGTGCGGCTCTCTCAAGCGCAGCTCTCAAGGGTGGCTCTCGCAAGCAGGCTCTCAAGCAGGCTCTCAAGCAAACTATGAAGAAGGCGTCCAAGCAGGCTATCAAGCAGGCTTCGAAGTAGGCTCTCAAGCAGGCTCTCAAGCGCCAGCGGGCTCTCCAGCGGACTCAGTGATACTGTGTATAGTACCGGTATAACAGCCAGGCAGTAAAGAGAGGTATAGATCCATCTCCGGCCGCCAGCCGTATATAGTTTCATAGGCCCACGCGCACATCTCTATGAATCGACTATAGATGACTATAGACTGCACGTCGCGCAGGGGTCCACGGGAAGCTTGCTATGAGCTGCGCGTAGCGCAGCCTATAGTCGATTTGCACTTTTGCCGATGCTCTGTCTGTCTTCAGCTCACTTTGACTAACTTTTATCAGTTCAGCATTTACCTCTGTATGCAAGTATATAGAGACTGATGTAGATAATCTATATATATATATACAATAGTACTCTATAAGTTTAAAAGGAATTATATTGCAATTTGCTGCAAGTATTTCAAAGCAGAAGTTGAGTGTACTGTATACACTTCATACCAGGCCCAGATCATAATATACAGTATATTAATACTAAGGCTTCTACAGCTCCATCAGGTAATTTCATTATTATACAGAATACAATAAGCATTGCTGCACCTGGGCTGATTATAATTCGAAACACCATTGAGCAAACGCAAAAAGAGATACTTGGAACTGAACCAATTCAATTCCCATTGAAAATAGCGTAGAGAAAGATTTGATAAAACTGAATGCAGAGGAAGAGATTCATGAGGAGGAAACGGTTGCTGAGGAGGAAGAGAACCATGAGCATGAATAGAATAATACAGAAGAGATAGTTTCAAATAATAATATGGAGCAATATATAGTTTGCCTCTACTACAAACAGTGGAAGAAGGAGTAGAAAATCTGGTAGGGTCTCTGTAAACTGGATATTGGGAAACAATTGCTTAGTAATATTCTACCTTACCTTATTTAGCCGCAAAGTGGCAATTTTTATTTAGTTTCATCTGAAAATGATTCATAATTACCCGCTTTGGTAATTAATTTCTCGTTGCTATGTAAACGTTACCCTTTAGGCAATAAATAGTCATCCCCATTCACCCATTGTCCATATAAAAACCCACTTTTTCAAACACTTATTCTTCCACAATCATGGCCTATTTTAAAAATCCAGCTTTGTAATGTGATAGAGAACCATCCAAATAGTTGTTCTACAGTATTAAATTATTTTTTCGAATTTGTTTTGGTGGAGTAATTAAGCCTCAAAAATAGTCGCAGATCTTAGCAATAGTGCACCGGTTTAAGGTGTCCCCGCCATACTCTGGAAGGTAGTCGTGCGGGCTACGGGCTGGAAAGCGGGACAGTGTCGGCGTGTGCAAATATCGGAACTGTTTTCTATGGAGATATGTGATCAAGCGGTGATGGACTTTCGTTGTTGTTGTTTCATACTGTATTGACTCTAATTAGAGTATGACAGGACTCTGATATCCCCTTGTGATGGACTTTCTCGCGGCTACAGACATGGGGAAGTTCCCACGCCGCTGCGCAGAGTAGCGGCGGTGTTGCCTTTCTCTCAAGTTTCTTTTGAGTTTGATCGTCCACTCTAATTCATTCTTGCTCTACTTCCATTTATTAAGGAGGGAGATAGGTAGCGGAGGGGAAACGGGCTCTGCTATACTTAATAGAGTGAATACAGTATGATTAAAACAAACAAACAAGCACAGTGTAATTGTAGTTGTGCCACGACGTTGAAGGATACAGCAGATCGTAGGGATCACGATGAAGGAGTACAGCATAATTGTCATTTAGTAGAGTACATATATCTACCTGTCAGTTCACGGAGCGCTGATCCGACCGGTTAATTTACGGAAAGGGGATTCCGTGAACTGGACGCCCAGAACTTCCCTTACTCCTCTTGTGCAATGCAAAGACCAAATTATTTAGAAAGAGACCAACGAAAAGAAAACCCATTAACCCCACAACGCTCCCAACAGCCACAAGCGAAGATATCGCGAAACCGTAAGACGCTCTCCCGAACCCTGTTTGGGCTTGCCCAAGTGGCGTTGCTAAACCAACCTGCATGGCGGAGAGGACCACTGTGACATACGCAAAGGCCAATAGTAACCAGGCGAAGTTGGCCTGAAAGAGGGATTGGTACTCCGTATAGACGTAATAATATCCCCGCGCCCACTCGTGACAGATGAACCGGTAAACTAAATTCAACCTCGTACGTCGAAGTTGTCCATATATGTAACGTTTGTTGATCGGATAGTAATCGCGCCTCTCCAAATTGGTTCGTACACTACATGCAAACATTGACCATTGCTTCCATGTCGTCTTTTCTGGGAGAAGGCCAATTTCCAACGCGATCTTAAGATCGCTCTGGTGGGATACCAAGTCAACGTAAGAATGGAGCAGTCCGCAAGCACTGGCATGTAACGTAGAGTAATGTCCGTCCGGAATCTCTGGAGAACACAAGTTCTTCATGAAAAAGTCGTATGAGAGAAGAAATGGAGGCAGCGGCTTGATAAGTATTACAGAACCCCACCAGACGAGATGCAGATCTGTCTGCTCCGTGACCACAATACAGCGTCTTATTTTCTGCTTGTGAAGGGCATGTATGTTCGACGCGCTACCAGCAATCCACAGGTAATCTTGGATCCTGTTCAATCGTGAAACATCAAGCTCCGCCGTCAGGTGCTGAGTCAAATTGGCTGCCGGGAGGACGTAATTTCCTGGAAGCTCGATGCACCCCTCTGGGAGCGGAATCTGCTCTTCGGGGTCGGGTAAATTGGACTGGGGGAACGAGCACGACTCGGTAAACGGGGGAAGAAGAACGCGCTGCTAGGATTGTCATTAGTAATATAGTAGATATGGATTTAAGTCCACTCAACTTCATGCTGCTTTTGATCCATAAGGAGCGCCTCGATAGTTGTAAACGTAAGGATATTCGAATGCTTTGTTCAGTGAATCCTCGAAATAGATGTGAAATACGAAATACTGTGGGAGCGGGGATTCGTTGGATTGTTGAATATTTCTGCCACAATAAGTGCCGAAGTTCAAATGTGACAACTAAATAGCTCCAGCCGATTCAGGAGATTTTCCGCTGTGTTAATAAAAACCTACCGAATCAGAAATCGTTATAACGGTCAACGATGTATCTGTGGAAGGTATAATACACCCAAATCGCTGTTTGACCTATCTCGGACTGACAGGATGCTCGGATTCGCCGAGCACACAGGCTACTATACATAACTTATCTTCAGCGCTACGTTATTACTGGTACTGTTTCAGAATGCTAAATTTATACTTTAGCATGTTTAAGACTGAAACAGATAGCGGTGATTCACATCAGCAAAACCTTCAGGACAATCTCTCATTACTGCGCTTATTTGAGCAACTCTACCTCCTGGCCGTGCAGGCTAAGCTCGTGTACCAGCCGTCCGATCCAGGGGGAGGCTGGACGATTAAGGTCCCTGAATAAGTGATCAATTTTACAGTGCAACACCGATGGTTGAACATCCGAACTCGATCTGAAAATCAAAAAAGAAGTTTTCGGACAGTCTATGTAGATAATAACTGCTCTGGTATTCTGCCCCCCACTTGACCGAAATCATTTGAGTGTGGTGGAGGTATTCTGGCATATCCCCCTATCTCATGCAGGATAGATCTGAGCCTAGCCTATGACTGAGTGATGTGCCTGCCAGCACTGAGGGCATTTCCACCACACACAATCAATTTCGATCAAGTGCAGGCAGACTATCCGAGCAGTTATTATCCACATAGACTATGACCGGAAACTTTTTTTGATTTCGGTGTTGAGTTCGGGGGCTCATTGACTCTCCGAACCTCGGAGTAGCGACGACTAAATCGTCCAGCTCCCTGGGTGGGCTGGCATGCAAGATTAGTGGAAGGCCTATCACCTGTTCTATCATGTTTTTCTGGAATTCCCGCTAAGCTAACCGGCCGCTTGCCCCTCCCCTACTAGCGTAGTAAGGCTCAGAAATTCAAATCCGACACCCACCAAAAAAATAGATCGCTTAAAGTCAGAGAATCAACTGCGACAATATATCAACCCACAAATTAAGTGCCAAGTATTCGGATCTTACCTACGCCCATGTTGAAAGCAATCAACAAAGAGTATGAAAGGATGCTGATTGTCTATCGTACAAAGAGAGAATAAGATAGACATTAAGAAAATAAGTCATACCTGGAGAGAAGCTCCACTCAGGCCCGAGGCACATGGAGAATTAGGTCCCCTGCATCCGCTGCTACTCTCGTCCTCTGCAGTCGCTACGTCCGCCATAGCCTTCTCGAGCACTACTCCCTGTATCTAATTTACCTCATGGCGGTTTTACGCTCAGTAGCTGCTAATGTTGTGGTTTCTTTACCTGGCCCTTCAGTGGCGGGGTCGTATCTATCTCGGCCAAGAATGTCATGCAATGCTCAAGGGACAAATTCATCGCGTAAGCTGCGGTACCGCACCAGTAAGCTGTAAGCTGTCGAGTTCATTTGGAACTTCTCCTCGTATGCATCCAAGTGTTGAATGGCTGTCATCGGTGCATGCGGGTCAAGCTGTTGACAGATCCATCGGAATCCCTCTTTGAAGGCAGCCACGTAGCCCAACTGGTAATGGTGAGGTGTTACTACTTCTCCCGGAGGTGAAGCAGCGCGTTGACGAGTACGAACTCCTCCTTTAGACGTCTGCAGAATTCGTCTTATGTCGAGTATGTCGATCCCCCTGGATGTACTGCTTTAGCCCATATCGTTGTCGCGGGTACTAACTGGACCGCCCGTCACCTCGATCGCGGTGCGTTGTTGGAGGGCTTCTGCTTGTGTTGACACTACCGCTCGCCATACAGTAAAGAACCCATAGTAAATCACACATTCTCCTCACTAATTACCTGTCCTTAATCCCTCCACGCTCACCAGTCTACTCTTAGTAATGACGGTACAGAATTCCTACAATTCCTCCAACCCCACCGTGTACCATTGCCATTCCTCGATATCCATCGTACCGTGTATGTATTTCATTATCACCTAATCATGGTACCGGATAACATCTCCAGTCGCTTTCTGTTGGCCTTCATGAGGTCGACCGTCACGCCCGTGTACTCCAAATCCTGATACCACACGGAGTTGCCGTCGTTGCAATTATGAAGGAGAGAACCGTGTGTATCTAACTATGGTACGTTGATTGTCTAAGATCTAAGATACGTGCAGAAGGGAGGAGTAAAGTCTAAAGAGTAGTCACGAACCTTAGGGCTTCTATCAACAGCTGTCGCTGCCGCCTTCGTCTAGAGGAAGTACTATGCTCTCGGGGAGTATGCTCTGCTCTGGCCGTCGTGCCGGAGATCTCGCAATCACTCCGATTCTCGTCCCGTGTCTTCTGGTCAGTCAGTCAGCCTAATTCTCACCCCGCGATCTCATCGTAGGGTAGCTCGTGACATCGCATTGACTAGTCTGGGTCCGTATAACGTATGACAACTGGGCCTGCGACAATCATACGTGTAGTTTACTAGAATTAATCTATTCTCCATAATGTGAAGAGAGCTGCGAGCGAAATAAGACGACAAGAGTCAGATGCGAGAGGAGTCAGAGGGAAGAAGAGGCGAGGGAGTACATCCAGCGCTGTGGGGTAGATGACAGCGCTAGGGGTAGTTATCGCTTCTCTTGATTCGTGTACCCAGCTCCTAGTTCCAATTGAGCTCGATCTATGGTTGGGAACGTCTAAAGCGAGAAGCTGGACTCCAACATGGACGCTAGGTTTATGAATGTTACAGGTGACGTGAGTGAGGTCAAGGGCAAGGTTAATAAAGTTGAGATAAGGTTGACTTAATGCTTGAATCTGTTGAATTAGGAGTAGAGAAGACGATTATTGCTACTCTTTTCAACGACGGGATTAAGAAAGTGTAATGGTGTAACGAAGGGGTTAGGGTCGACTTCCATAACGTCGATATCTTAATGCCGTTATGGTTGGTAGAGTCGAGATATGAATGATGCCAACCTCACAACAGGCTAAAGAAATGCACCCATACGATCTCGGTACAGCCGTCTAATTAATTCACAAATGCGCAAGCGCCAACACCCATAACAGAAACGCATGGAATCCCAATTTTGAGTTGTGAGTGACGGCTCGCGACCGATTTTTTCGTAACTAGCCAGGGTCGTATCTTTGCACTGCACCCTCATTTACTCTAGGGCTGTAGAGGATCAAAGGGAACTAGAAGTGAGTTGGTGAAAAGACTAGAGAAGTGCACTATCAACAATGCCATGAACGTAGATATCCCGGGACCGCAAGTTTTAATCTGTGGCGGCGGGATCTCGCCTCGTCCCATGCCGAATACTAGTCATCAAATCCATGCTCTTGAGGTACAAGGAAACGTGGTCAAGTACGCCTTTCAGTGCTTCAAGAGGGTTCGGTAGCATTTGCCATAAGGTAGGTATTACGGGTGACGTTGAAGAACTTCTATCGATGAACTAATATTTAAAATGCTTGTTACGAATATAAAAGTTAGCATCTGAGGAATTAAATGATGAGATTTACTGAACAACCAACAGCATCTTTGAGAGAAGATTTCCAACACATCCATACCTCTCTGCCGCTATAAAATACTGAAGTAAAGAATGTATACTAGAAGGAGAGACAATAGCATCTAACAGTGGAACGATCATATCTGAAGAGAATGATGACACCTAAGCTACAGGAGTTTAATGAGATGAATAATCCCAAAAAAACAGGACGACTAGCCTAACTAGATCTAACCCCGACTGAGCTTTACGTCGCCATCGACCGGTGCGCTTAGGAAATATCGCAATCAGCCTGTTAGTACCCAGAACTTTTGAGTAATGATAGTTTCATGGGCAGTAGTAAGATTAAGGCCGGTACCACCCACTCTTAGGTGTTTTGACGAAGACAGTTGGGTTCGGTAAATGTTGTAATCGAAGTTATATTTCTGTGCGCTCATATATGCAACTCTATTCCCTTCTTGTAGTGTTACAAATTCCTGTGCCTAGGATGGCATGGAACAAGTATAACCGGTTTATATGCCGCCGCGCATCTCGAAACATTTTGCGAGAAGTATCCGAAGCTTCGCTAGTGCAGGCCTGGAATTTGAGGATAAAACCTTGGGAGATATATACAGGCATTTGCAGGTCGAGGAGATATACACAGCGATCCCGTTTCGTTGCAGTCTCATACTTGAGTGCTCCAAGGCTGTGTGAGTATAAATCCATGGTCGGTGCCGTGGTAATGCTAGATACTCTCCGAGGTACAAATGTTTTTGTTCGTGGCGTAGGGTGGAATATATCGAGTGGTCATCTAGTCGCAGGCTCTAGGAACGTGAGTTGTGGTAATAGAAGCACTTTTTGAATTGGTGGCTGCCACCGACTTTAATCGCGTGTCTGAACGCAAAGAAGCTTAGTTAGTTGACGATAAAAGAGGAGAGACAGATGGGGTGGTATGTACATATGCCAGGACCAAGGTGGAAAGTTTCTTAACAAGGTGATGATGTTACGGGCGGGAAACATTCTTGTCGTCAATCGCTCGCCCCCTCCAACCTACCAAAATAAACACAAAAAAAACTGGGACTTATGATCAGATTCCGAAGCTGGAGATTGCTTTGCTCATGTATTAAGGTAGATCCTAACCTAGAGCCATAAATAAGTTGGCCATCCTGCCGTTGATACCTTTGGGGATGGAAATACTCCTTGTATTAGTATGGTGCAGGGATGTTAAGGGCGGGGTAGTGGTAAACGTCATCCCGCTGTCAATGAAAGTTAAAGTTAAGGTTTGGAGCTAAGCTAAGCCAACCAACCCTGCACTCTGTTTGTCCGTCTTGCTCCTTCGCTTCCTCAACCCGCCTCAAAATCCAACTCAATTCCCGCGCGACTCCGATCATTCACCTTTGTCGCTTATTTGGGGAACCAATAGCGATGAAGAGAATTTCGACACTAACGGCCCTGAAGATCAGAACCTCACTGTTGCCGAACCTCACGGAGGGTAGTACCGGTACGACAGCGTACAAAAGTCCTCAATGGTATCTTGAGGCGGTTGAGAGATGTAAATTCACCACAACAAAACTGACAAGGCACGGAGTGAGTTCCCGGGCCTTAACCTAGTAGTGAGCGGATCATTCTTTAATCTGTCCGATACAGCAGATTTTAGTAGTAAAAGCCTTGTCGCGATCGACGAAACTTGACTTCCATCCTTTCATCGAATTATTACCACTCTCCCATTCCGGAAGAAGAGAGTCGACGAGTCTACGATCAGATTTTGCGGGGCGAGCCGCCAGACTGGGGGATAATATATTTCCGTCTGGTTGACGAACTCGCTAGTTCGCGAACTGTCAAAGGCTGGTTCGCAAAACTTTTTGTCCAATTCACAAACTGTTTTCCCTGTTCGCGAACGACCATTTTTGGCGAACTCAACACATGTTTTCAGCGAAATGCTTGTCTAAAAGGGCTTTCTGAGTCGTTCCCAAATCTTCTCGTCGATCGCAAGCTCGCTTTAAGTATTTGACTCAGGAAGAAAAGAAGTCTGCACACGAGAGCACTCCGAATGAACGCTTCCTATGTGCCTGTTGAACCTTTTATTCTTCCCTCATCCTTTACCTTCACCTCTATTTTAAATTCTCTTACTGCAATCTCCTTAGACTTTCTGTTAATGCAGATTGCTATATAAGTGGGGAGCAGATAAACAAGCAGTCAGTCTGGAATTTTTGTATTACAGGGCTGTTGTAGTTACAACTTCGACTCAATCTTAATAAGTTCACATATTGGCCATCCAGTTTGCAAACTGGCCACTAGTTCGCAAAACGGGCTAAGTTCGCGAGTCGGCGTGGTTTGTCAACATATATGAAGACTATAAACGCAACATATCCTGCCACTAAGAAATACCAGGAATGGTGCGAGTATGCCAACTCAGAAATATCCTACATGGATATCTGGACCTGGGTTGAGTTGATCCAGCAAGGATGATGCTCCTGAACTTCCTTTCCTGGGTCCGTGTTACTGACATTGAGAAGCTGTTGGAATCGGCAACTTAACGAAAACGTCCTGCGGAGACTGGCCCTCAGATATACTAGGTATGGAGGGGCACCAAGAATATTACTACAAAACTCTGGGGATATTTCCAATTTTCAGGTGGGGAAGAAATTCCCATGTACCAAAGCCCTGAGCAAACATCAGAGCCAGATTCCTCGCATACATATCCCCGACTGCGGTGGAGAAGCGGACAGAGCCACTGTAGAGGTACGGAGGCTTGGGATTTGCCGTATGATTCTTCCCCAACTCACTTGTGGATGCAGACGAACGCGGTTACATTCCCGGCTTGCGAGAAGTCTTCGTCATCGAGCACATCCACCCAGGGGCAAAGAAATACTTCATTATGCAAGCCTCAAACGTTCCAATCTTGAGCTTGAGGATTCCCAGAATATCTCGAGATGGTATTCAAAAGGTCTTGGGGTATCGGCATAAGGTGCAATGCACGAATCACAGTCAACGCCAGCGACGACCCGACCGTGAAGCATAGGGTACTTATAGAAAGAATCGACTGAGATAAGAGTGTACGATCTCGTCCCGAAAAAAGATGTCTTCCATCCCGCTATGGTCGGTCGAGGATACCAAGCGACCTTCCATCTTGAAAGGAACGCTGAGATGTTTTTGAATGCAGTCGCTAATAAGATTGCCAGAAACGAGGATTAGAGGTAAATTACATCATTCTTCATTAAGGACTTCTCTGATTTCAATACTAGTTCTCAATGATTTCACCAGTCCCGATGATCCCGGTCTGGGGTAGGGCTCGGTCTGGTCTAGACCGGGATCGGTCCGGTCTGAACTGGACTGAACTGGACTATAATATTTTTTGCAGTACTGGTCCGGTCTGAGATAGGGCGTAGTCTGGGATCGGTCTGGTCTGGACTGATCCCCCCGGACTACTGGAATCATTGCTAGTTCTCAGGTATTTATGATTGACCTTGCTCCCATTGAGCTTCGTATCATACTCCTCGCATTTATGGAAAACGAAGAGCTATTGTTGTTTTTAAACGTAACAATCTTCCTTCGTGGATGAAATCTTATCAAGATTTTTAGGAGAACACACGAGCATTATAGTGTCTCTAGCTTTCCTCTGCAGTCTTTGTATAGTGCCAGCCTGGCTCGCCCTACGGCTCGGGAGTTTCTGGGAATCGGTACAGACACCCTGCAGCCCAAGGGCGAAACTCGAGGGCTACAGGTGGCCACGAGGCGTAGTTTGAGAAGATCCTAGGACATCTCGTATCTTGGACAACACACTGATCGGTACTCGATGCAGTCTTTCCGAATGATGAAACCGCTTGCATTGCTAACCTCTTCAACTTGGTTATCAGGACTTTAACTGGAGGGTGAACCAAAAGCAGGGCCATATGCGAGCAGTACTAACCTTCCTTTCTTCTCATAGATTAATTTCCGTTTTAGCGGGATGGCTACAGGAGCCAATCGATCGCTGCGTTGAGCGTTATATGACCTAGGAAGAGAGGTCTTAAGGAGGGAAAGCTTTACCGAGCAGGATATAAGTTCTCCTCGATGGACTTCGAAAAGAAACTGGATGAAGTGCTTGACGAAATAGAACGCTAGTTGCTAGCAGACTTCTTTTCAACAATCGGTAGCAGTTGGCTGGGAGACCTTCAGCGTCACTCAATTCCATCTACTACTGAGCAGTGGTAGTGGGACAAAACTCATAGAGTCCGTACCTCCACGTTTCTTATTTAAAGAGACGAGAAGAGCCGTCATCTTTCTGAAGCAAATGGCGACATATACGGAGCTAGTTCACCAGTGTTCCTAAGCGGCCAGGCCCGGCCTGCATGAAGCCTGGCCACCGCCAAGCCAGGCCTCGGATTTTGCGGCCGCTAAAAAGCCGGTCGCTTAGGAACACTGGTTCACCACGAACTAGTACGCAAGTTCAACATTCATCAGAAGAGCCACCATTACATCGTTTGCAACCTCCATTCGGTCACTACAACCTACCAGACCATGCTAAGATCACTCGAATATATGGGAAGGTAGAAGAGTAGTTAAGAACTACCGCTATCAGGGCCAACGTTGAGAGGGCGGCGGCATTACTGTCAGGAGAACTCTTATAGCCTGACCACTAAGGTCTCTCTGAACATTTATATGACTGATTTACTGGGAATATTCAAAGTCCTCGATGCGGCTGGAGACGATTGCAATCAAGAGTACATCAGTAAACAGTTCAGAGAGAAACCCTTGGGAAGGCGCTCTTCTATTCTATTAAGGTTTCTAATCCTGCTCTGACCTAGTACTGCGGCAACTACTGTCTAGATAAATGCCATGAATAGTAGAGCGTGGAGAAGGAAGGGCTGGCCCCTGGTTAGATTGTCGTTAAAGACTGGACGTAAGCAACTTACCGCTGAGTTGGCGGTCCGGGTGCCCCAAGTTATATAAAGCTCATTTGGCTGACGATGATCGCGACCATAGCGTGGATCAAGAGAGGGCGAAAGTGTCTGAGAGACTGGATGCCGCAGCCTCATATGGCATGACTGCGGGGAGGACTGATGCTGGAAAAACCTGGCAAACCACAAATATGCGAGGAAGTGGAAGACTGCCTAAGCGCCGCCAGTGGTTGAGAGGGCGGTGGCTTTGTTCTTGGAAGGTCTGGAGGGTACAACATTCTAGTATTCATACATTTGCACACACGCACACGATTTCTAGGTAATTCTTGTCTAAACTACATCCTCCCCCTAACAATTACCACCTGCCGTGTAGTGAGTCCAAACCAAGTATATCTAAGTCCGCTATGTATCGAATATCAGAACGGCTGTGACAACTACACAATGGGGATACGGAAAATTTCACGCCTCAGCAACGTTCACACTAATCCCACTAATCGCAATAACTCTGGGTAAATCCAAGGCTGCCATATACCGAGAGGCGGTAATTGTCGAGAAATCCGGCGTCAAATTACACGAGACCTTGGTGCGGTTATTTTTGGCCTGCGTCGACAACGACGAAGGAGTATGGTGTTACGACTACGATAGTCAAGAATATGCGCATTTCTTCGCGGATATCGGGCTTGGACCGGTCACTTATGCGTTGTAATTGTTCGATTCTGAGCCACGACAGTATTACGGATCATGATATTTCCATTGATCAAGACACCAGCTGATTTCTGTGGGCATCAAAGGTACAGTGTTTCGCCAAGACGCTAGATAATTTGACCGAACTACCACTCTACTCTTTACTCTCAACATTTACTTACCACCTCACCTGACAACATTGCATCATTACTGAAAAAACCTCAATTTCAATGTCAAACATCATCCACAGCACGCTAATAAACAATGGTTCATCGTCACCGTAGTTCGTACTTCAACTGGGAGAGTGAGCCTGTCTTTGAGCAACTTAGCCAATGGTACAAAGTATTGTAACTACGCAACCAACAGTTTCGATCCTCGCTGATTGTGGAGGTTGAGATAATTATGCTGTCAGTAGAGCGGAGTATTGTAGTAATTGGAGTATTTGGAGGGGAGAAGTGTGTGCGGCTAGGCGGTGCGGTGATGTGGGATTTCAGAGTGCAGATACTGTACCGAGAGAATATACTCTGCAACCAACATCACCAGTCATCTGGTACGCGGTCATTTGTCATTTGGGTGGTGTAACAATAAAATAATTAGATATGTTATTTTGGGCTACAGGACAAGATTTTCAGCGGGCTCGGATATCTGATGTCGTCTATTCATCTTGTGGTCGTGGAATTTGGATGAAGTCCGGGCGGTTGGCCCGAAACGTCTCATCTGTATCCTGTGATCATGTAGCCCCAATACGTCCGCCTTACTCCATATCCTTCGTGGGATGGCGATCGATCAGGTTGGCCAATAAGTTGTCTTTGTACACCACCACCACATACTTCAAGTTGATAAGGTCTAACCGATCATGGTCAGCACACAAACGGTAACAAATCTGAGGAAACCGATGTACTCGAGTAGGTGATGACATAGTGTACTTATGTACTTATCTGTAGCACAGCTACTGGCTCGGCTTGACTCCCCTACTTCTACCCCACCTACCTTCATACTAACCTACCTCAACTACTTTACCCCTTCTACATTTCCCATTCGTGCTTTCCAAAATTTCCTGGGATATCTCGCGTCATGAGTCACAGTGGTAGAGGAGGTTGGAGTTCTCGAAGGCTGATCGGTGAGTAAAAGTTTACGATGCCAGCCGATCGCACGCATAAGTTCACTATGCCTGTGCTGCTATTCACCACTACCAGATACACCACAAACAGTAACACGGCCAACACTCAGGGGAGAGAACGAGAAGACCAAAGCGCAGGCCCCCAGTCCAGTAAATAAAATAGATTTGTAGGGGAATAGAAAAAGTAAACACCAAAAATTATTGCCAACGTTAACTCTCCTTGCTTTCTATCTCATCTCGCTGTTATTTTGAACCATGAATACTCCTACTGTCGGTGCCACTTTTGTTACCTTTGCTGAGCTTAAAATGACTTATCTGTCGCTAGTTATTGGCACAGATGTTTTTTTTGCAGATGGCTGTCGCAGAGGTCCTTCAGTATTATTTTCATGTGTTATAGTGAGCGCTTGCATTGTAAACATATGCGCGCGATCGGCTGGTATTGTAAACATTTACTCTTGATTGGTGCAGTTCTACATGCCGAACCCCTGTGACATACTGTGTTGCGTGGTCAATTACGACCATGTGCGGGGTATCAGACATATATCTGGAGATAGTAACAGGATCATTTCTCTGCAGAGCACCGCGAAACAAATATTTTCAGATTCTTTCTAGTTTATTACTTGAACCTATATCTTTACGCCTACAATGTCTAAAGTTTGGTATTGTGTGCGTGTCCCGGATCATTGCATCTGGTTGTGCGTTGCTAACATTCATGTTATAGCCGAACTGTAACTTCGGGCCACTGAATCCTACAGCAGACGCCGCCTGTCCAAATTGTGGTTGGTATCCTGGTCAGAGTAAGAACACCCGTAGTGCAAATCGGGAGGTTTCAGAATCCGAAAAAAGGTGAGTCCATACGTGGATAGATGCTTTGGTGAGAGGTGTGCTCATCCCAAATGTAGCTCGGAAAACAGCGGACAGCAACCTGTGGAAGGAAGTCAACACCAGAGTGTAGCCCTCGCCGCAACAGAGGTCACTGCAGCTGGTAATCCATCTACTCCTGACGTTACCGCAAACACTGAAGAGATAAGATTTTGAGAATTGATGAGACACTTGTGTGCTTGTGTGCGGTGACTGAATGGTCGAATTTGTATTTGCAAAGCAGATCGCTGTCTACCTTTTAACGGAAGAATTGACTGCGGATGGCCGTGTTTCAGACCTTTTCCCTATTAGCGATATTGCAGAAGCCGAGGCTGGTTTGCAGAACGAGTAGTGAAAATGTGCATGCAAAATTGCATATTGGCAATACTAAGAATCGGGCGGAAACTCTAAAACCAATTGTGGATTTGAATAACTGCCTCGATCACCAATGAGAAGTCAAATTGATGTATGTACTAGTACAAATCACCGACACACGCCATGTGCACGAGGATTGACCAACCTTTCGCTGCTAGCGATACTACTGGGTATCGGAGTAGAACGCCTCTAAACTATCCGTCTGCCTCTCCGTCCAAGGCTGTTGCCGCGCGTGCATCGATTGCGAGATATCTCGAGACGGCTCTTGGCAACTCGTTTCTTGGCTGACGATAATTAGAAAAATATTGACAACCTTGGAAAGCAAGCGCCTCCGTCTACTAGAAATCAGCGCCACAGGGGTATGTAAATAAGGTTAATAAGCGCTAAGTGCTGTTCTGCGGTTGATGAATTGCCCCCGCAGTAATCGCCGAAGCCGGGGTAGATACAGTGACGGATTTGATTATGGTAGTATGTATATGGAGTGCTAGGCGTGACTCGGAGCTTTGATCAAACTTGATGCCATGTGGAACTAACCCCAGACGCCACATTGCATGCAGATTGCGGGGTGCTCCATCTCTAGCTCGCTAATTCTTAAATGATTTGATGCTTCTGTCCTGGTACGGGTGCCAAGTGTTGGAGACGAACTCCCAGATCTACAGTTTAGCTAGATCTTGGTAATGTTAATTTCGATGTAATTCGTTCACAAGCAGACATTTCGACCACTACCATTCGCGTTTGACACTTCCATCCGTCACAAAGCAATTTTGGTTAAACACTGTTTGAACTTGTAGTAACGGATAGAACTGTTTCAGCTTCTGCTCTCATTCCCAGGTTTTCTCGTCGCTCGCTCTGTCAGACGGCTGGTCCTCGAGCGCACTCGGCTTCTAGGTTCTTCCTCCTACAAGTTTTGAAAGTGTTCGGTGTCTTACTGCCAACAACGTTAGCATTATCTCTTGGCAATTTAAGCACTGCAATATCTCGTTGAGTCTTGGCCATCGATAATCCTGCCATGGCATGTGTTTAATGGCTGATATATGACATAGGAGCCGGGTCATACCGGGCGATCTGCGTCGGTGTCTGGGGTTGGGGTTGGTCTACGGAAGCTGTCCCGGGCGTGTACTACTCTAAACTCGGTGTTGTTCCCGAGTGACGACATGGGCCGGAGACCACATTCCAGCTGTGAAAGGATAAACCTAACCCCAGGATGGTCCCTGCATAACGTACCGGAGCATGAAGTCGGAGGAAGTAAACAATTGCATTCATTTAGCTTGAGGCTCAACGGTAAGCCTCGGGATCTGAAACTACGAGATAAACTGTTCTCAAGTTCCCACCGACAGAAGAAGTTCCAACTCGGAATACAACTACTCACGATTCCGTATTGTAACATAAACTCTATGATCTTACGTCTAGCCTTAGATTGTGTAGGCAAACCTTACGTCACGGATGGCCACGTTGTGGAAGGCTTGCGGGTGGCACAACGTCTTACTCGGCAATGCTTGATTTACGCCCCCAAACTTGGCACTATCGACGACACTAAAGGTTTTGATTCTCCAGGGTAGGACGCCGATCGGAAGGTTTCGGCCACAGCATTTGTGACAGTATTCGTATTCAGAGCACATCAGCGCTACTCCAGTCTTTCGCTTCATCGGGAGTCCTGGGGAAATACCCGGTCTCAGATGGCTTATTCGACTAATTTTAAGCTTGTCATCGTCGCTTGCCCCCATTGCCTAACGTCCCGAGGTTTTCCGATGTTGTAGGGTAGGCTTTGGTAGAAGGATTCGGGAAGTTGCATGAAGCATACCGTGTTTACTGCATGGCTTCTAGCGTTCTGGAGTACTTAGAATTGGGGATTAAATGGGGCAATTTCTGTTCAGGAATCGGCGCCATTGAGGAACCGAGTATTGAGAAAGATAGTGACTGCTCAGGTCTGCGAAGGAAACGCGGGGTAGGGTGGCAAAAGATGTCCTAATCGGCGCCATTGAGCTTGGAGAATTCGGGCAGTCCGGGGAATATCTATCTCCAAAAATTCACACTACTACGCCAAGAGCTCGAGGAATTCACCAATATTTGAACCGTATGTAACATCGACAAAATCGCGCACCGGTTACTCTACTACCAGTTCTGAAGCTGACATTGGAAGCAAGTTCACCAGCATTTGTACCCTGGTCCCAGTATACCCTAGTCCCAGTACACATGTGGCAAAACTGACAGTTCGGGGACTATTGACCATGCTCGCGCGCGACCACACCCATATCCGCCGCGGTGTTGAGGGCTCCGAGAGAGAGGTGAGCTTAAACAATGTCCATAACACCATTAGAAGCAATTGCGCAAAGAAAAAATTCCACAACTGCTAGACAACCCCACGTGCACACTCCCCTTCCGGTAACTAGACTTCCGCGGCTCTAGGGCTATTCGGAGGAGTCCCGCCGGGGAAACTTCCACAAACAGCACTTTTCAAGCCGATCTCACCAACCCGCCAAAAAAAACTTCGGTTTCTCCGTGCTCAACATCGAAGTAAGAGTTGTCGCCTGTTTTGTTACCTGCACTTCTCTTCGGTCGAATGGATTGGGAAATACTTGCCCAGACACGAGACGTCAGGCGGTCCGCTACATGTGCCACAGCGCCCAGTGTTAGCCCCGATGGACGCGAGCTTGTGGATGACCAAAGCTTATCCCTCACCCGCTAAGCAACGCAAACACCTCTAGATGCAGGACGGTAGCACAAAATGACGATATTGTCAGATAGATGATACTGGGGGAAGCATCGGTTATCGCCTAGACTCCTTGCTACCTCGCCGCTCTTGGTGTAATGTATCCCTGGGGGTTTGATCGAAGAGAAATGGACAGCTTAGGGAGCACCGCTGTACAGGATCTTCTATATAATAGTGGTGTACCAGCCTGAGTTACAAAGTTTTTTTAATCTCTAAATCCATTCACTCAACTGAGTACACAGCTCAATCCATTATGACATCGCGCCTTCAAAGAATCGGAACTCATCTGAAGGAGATCTTCACCACGGGCAATGGCTACTACATGAACGAGCACGGCGAAACCGTCTACGGAAAGCTTCCGCGGACAAAGGTCGAGAACCCGTTTAAGACGATCATGAGGCCGAGTATTATGAGTATGTCTCCGGATCAGGTTGTTTTGGGCATGCAGAAAGCTGATAGGATAGATTATGTGTACTTCTTTGTTGGCTGGATGGCTTGGACTATGGATGGGTATGTATCGTCAGTCATAACCCTAGAGTACCGGAATTAACGCAGAATAGATACGACTTCCACTCCGTCAGTCTCTCGATTTCAAATCTAGCAAAATACTACAACCACGGTTCGTCGCCTTCTCTTCCTCCGCCTTCTATGGGTACTAACAACGGCTGGAATAGAGCGTGAAGCTATATCGATATCGATCACATTGACACTGCTATTCCGGTATGCTTTCCACCCACAATGAGACCCGTAACTAACGTATTATGCTTATAGGTCCGTCGGAGCTGCGATCTTTGGTCTTGCGGGAGATCTCTATGGCCGAAAGTGGCCAATGATTGTGAACCTTATCATCATTGCCGTGTTGCAATTTGGGACTGCGTATTGCTACACGTTTGCGCAGTTTCTTGGGGTTCGGGCTTTGTTCGGGATTGGGATGGGAGGTATGTGTCGCTTCCCAGAGGAAGGAGAACTTGGGTTGATCATGTATCATAGGAATCTGGGGATTGGCTGCATCGATGGCGCTTGAAAGTATGCTGACCAAATCTCCACTCCGATGCAACAATGTTAATTGTATGTGCTCTAGATATGCCCGTAGAAGCTCGTGGATTGTTTTCCGGGATCCTTCAGCAGGTGAACACGACCTCCCCACCACCTGGTATTCCAGACACAGCACTAAGCTCTGCGGTTTAGGGATACGCACTCGGCTATCTCATCGCCGCCGGATTGAATATGTCGATTGTTCCAAACTCCAAGCCCGGGTTTAAGACGCTCTTTTATATCGGAGCAGCGTTGACAGCAGCTGTTGCCATTGCCCGATTGTTTTTTGCAGAGTCGAAGCAGTTCGTCGAGGCAAGAAAGAATAGCGAGGTCACGGGGAAGGTGAAGGTTTCTCTGTTTATGGCGGATGCGAAGAAGATCCTTAAGGAGTATTGGAAACGTATGCTTTATGCGATTGTTTTGATGGCGCTGTTTAATTACGTAGGTACCCACTCCAACTCACACACAGTAATAAGCTAACGAGGAATAGATGAGGTATGCTTGCCTAGCCTTGAAGGAATATCCGCTGACCACCACAGTCATACATCGCAAGACATGTACCCGACCTACCTCCACGAAACCAAAGGCTTCTCTCAAAAAATGGCCTCCAAAGCCACCGTAATTGCAAAGACCGGCGCGGTAGTAGGAGGAACCGTTAGTCGCGCCACACCTCTCACTCGCAGCGTAACTAACACATCCAGGTGTGCGGGTACTACTCCCAATTCTTTGGCCGACGAGCAACAATCATGACAGCCTGCGTCTTTGGCGCCTGCCTCATCCCGCTCTGGGTACTCCCAAACTCCTGGGGAACCCTTACCGCCGGCGCATTTTTGATTCAATTCATGGTACAAGGCGCGTGGGGCGTTGTTCCCATCCATCTTAACGTATGCCACACCTCCACACAAATGCCGCGTCTTCTAACCGAGTGCAGGAGCTCTCCCCACCACAATTCCGCTCTTCGTTCCCAGGAATCTGCTACCAGCTGGGCAACATGATCTCGGCGCCCGCAGCCCAACTAACCGCCACCATCTCCGAGAACCTGATAATTGTAGTCGACGGCGAGGAGAGACCAAACTATGCCACCACCCAAGCGGCAATGATGAGCGTGATCTTTGTGTTGCTTCTGATCTGGACTGCGTGCGGGAATGAGCAGCGGGGAAGCCACTTCGAGCTTGCGAAGGCGGCGGGTGATGCCGGGGATGCTAAGGAGACGGAGAAAGCGTTGGAGATGGAGGATGCGGCTGGGACGGCGATGCAGGTGGAGGGGGATATTGAGAGAGAGAGGAAGTTGTAGGTGGGGGCTGATTGATGACAATTATGATATAACGAGGATGGAAATGTAGAAATGGGTTACATCTTTGTATGCTTGTTACGATGTAGAGTATGTTTGTTAACCCATTCGGGGGAATAGATTGATGCCTTTGCCGCTATCTTCCGATCCTACGTGTCTCTTACCCGTCGGTTCCGTCACCTCCAGTTGCGTAGCTTCGCCGTCAGACTGGTAACCTGCTGGAACCAGGCGCGGTTGGATGACCACTTAAACTAACGAACCTTAAATCTGGGATATGCTCTATGTAACCTGCACTTGTCTTTACTAGATCGCACATGCGCGCATTCGCTAGGGTCATTGTAGCTTACTTACCTAAGTACTTAGTATGTAGACTTTAACCATGGTGCTGTCCATGTCCTTACGTTACAACATTGTGATACCATGCATTTTTGGCATCATGCACCCCTACCGTGCATTTTCAGCATCATGCACCCTCACTCGAGCATGCTACTTGTCCGGACAAAATATAGCTGTTAAAACAGTATCGGTAGTTGATAAAGAGGTAAAAGTCGCCTCTCGCTTATTTCAAGGAATCAACATTTACAAGACCAAATTTTACACAACAACCAACATCTCTAAAGGTGGCTACGGGACTTCTCGCGCCTCCTCCTCCTCAATTTACACAGTCGATGCGTTCGAACGCTCGCAATACCGTCCCATGGCCGATAAAAGGGCCCTCACGCGCACGTCTTCAAATCCCTCGTACTGCCAGCCCCTTGTACCGACAGCCACCGCTCTAAGACATCTAAATCCAATAATACCACCCACAGGTTGGAAAGCTCGGGAGCAACCAGAGAAAAACGGGAAATGGATAATCTGCCAAAAAATCAAGTCCGCGCTATGTTGAATGGCCAAAATGTGTTGCGGATGTACGTCTCGATTCTAGCTTCACTACAAAGGGCCACAACCCCAAGGGATACCGACTCCACTCCGACTGGACAGAATGCAATCCTACCACCCGCAGTCTTGTACAGGATAGAAGCGCAATTTTCTAGCCGCAGAAAAAGTGGACATGGTTTCTTACATACGTTGAGTAATGCGGTTCTTGTACGCAGCAGTGATACTGTGCGGGGTTGGTATTACTAGGCGAGTCTGATTTGGTAGATTCGAAAACATGCGGGTACCTCTGGGAGATGCGATATTCTGGACAGCCGTTAGTGTCTAAACCCAGCTAAATATGGAGAGGCGACTTACTTCCTAGAACATTACCGTTCTCCTCTATCCACCACGCGAAGTATGTTCCAACATTCCAGCAGGCAACCAAGCCAAACTTGCCATGTGGGATGCTACATCTAAAGCAGGAGGTAGGATCGGTGATTCGATGTGTATTTGGCAGCTTCTCATTGGTTCAGCATAGCTCCCACATCGTTGATCCGCATTTCCCACTGTTGATCTGCTTCACAGAGTTAGGTGGCTGTAAGTGGCTTGTTTTCCTCATCAACCCAACACTATTCAGGTTTAAGTATTGCGTGTAAATACCATAAGGCCCTGCAAGGTTATAGCCCAAAGATCCCCTGGGGTAATTGTATAGTCGGTGGCTTAGGTGACCGCCTCAACAAAATGGAGCCAGTGCTTGTAGTTAGGTCAAAGAGCCAGCTGCGTAGTACAATTGGTGATACAACATTTACCCAAGTCTTCCACTCATTGGCTTAGCGTAACTCGAATACACCACAAATTTGATCACCAATGGACGTTGGCAATATCATGGCGGCCATGTCATGATCAATTTCGTGCCAGAGGCAGGTGCAGGACAATAAGGTTCTCCTAAGTTCTTGAATCTGCCTTATAGTCTCGTGAATTTTCGAGTCCTAGCTTTGGATGAATTCTCCCAAAAAATGAAACTTCCTCGCCAATGGCCCCCCGCATGAGCTTGGCAATATTGAGATAAAAGAGATGAATGAAGTCAATCCCGAGTGCCCAAGGCCAGATGATTGATCTCAGATCCCAAAACAATGTGTAATATTGATGCCGGTTCGTTTCGCAGTAACCTAATCGCCACCTATTACAAGGGCTGTATCGTAGCGCCATCTATCATGACTGCGGGGAGCTAACGTCTGGGGCGTGTATCTTTTCCAAATAGTATCCGACGGCGGGCATCGTGCGGCGTTCGGAGAGGGCAATAGATATGTTCATTGTAGATTCCATCTGCGCGACAGTAATTGCACTAATGGGTGGTGGCTGAATATCCCGAGGCCCATGATAGCGTCACTGGTGGGCACATCAGCTGCAACGGCGTTGATGTATGCGTGGAGTGTGAATGCGGTAGCAGTAGACGTCTCATTCTTACGATCTGACGATGGAAGCCCTAGGGCAAAAGCGGGGGACATTCTCAGCCCAGAAAATTGTAATCCAGGTTCGTGCATGGCTCTGCCTGGACGAAACGGATGGTTAGAAACCCTGGGACGGGTGGCATCTGTCCCCACAGCAAAGTGTATTCTCGATAATAATCTAAGTTACTATATCTAGTTGCACTCCCTCCTCTCATACGTCTTTAATGAATGTACCGTTCGCAACGTCGCTGGCAGAGTTCTGCTTTCCCACCGTTGCCTTGATGGATGGGTTGTTTGCTGTGCTGGTAGAGCTCTGCTTTCCCGGGGGTTTGATGAACAGCCTCGATAGTTGGTGATACTAAGTTTGAGCTGTGGTTCCGACTCTTGAACAGATCGGACCAACCTGACAGTGGAGTCGTCATCGTTGCAACAATGGGGAGAGTGGGGGTAGAAAAAGCGACTGTAAGAATCAGAGAAACGGGAGTAGGAGCGTGAGTAGGGAGGTGGTGGAACCAGTGGAGCAGGAGTGAGTAGTGGTGGTGGGGGAATTAGTCTGGCCGGCTGGCTAGGGCAAGTTGGAGGAAACGGAAATGTAGGTGAGCTGCACCACACTACAACCAGATCAGCCCTTTTCCATACCATGTCGACACTGAAGTACATACAGAGATAGGTTCTTTAATTATGTTTGGAGGAGTGCAGTATAATACAACTAACTACCAAGGTATCTTTAAATCAATCTCTCTCCATCAAGCCATCATTAATCACGCTTCAGCCAGTATGTGTCGAGGCAACTTCGTATTGCTAAATGATATGAACGCTAATAGACAAGCACACCAACAGGCAGAGGCGCCAACAAACAGGAAACCCTTGCCGCCCATATCCTACGATTAACCGCGGCTTGTCTAATCAATTCTAGTCATAGCTTCATACTCCTGTTCATCAAATTCGTCATCGTATAAACCGTTCGAGTCGTACTTATCAGCTATAAGACGTTAGTTTGCGAGGCATATGAATCTCAAGGAGATTTCTTACACTCTGGACTACCGTTCATGATTATCCAATAACTCGCAATTTCCTCTCCCGATATTTCGGATACATGTTTGGGCTTGTGGAAATCATTGTAGTAGCGACGCGGCAAGCCCTACGCCTTAGCCGAGGACGGAATCATCTTGTCCGAAGAGTTGCCAACGCCCTGTGCCGATTTCAACGACTCTGTGCTAGCAATGGAGTCCACAAACTTAGCAGAAAACCAGCTAGCTGGGTCAGAAATTTTAACCTAGTAGCAAAGCAGTTCTGGCCTCTTCTCAGCGTCCCTTGTGCTTTCGTTTTCGATTTCGTTTGCATTTGCCTTTGCCTTGCGTGCCTTCTGTTGTGATGGCATATTGATGTTGTTGGGTTGCGATGATGTTTTTTGGTTTCTTTGGTATTATAAGTGGGTCCGTGAATGGCAGTACAGTACCATAGAGGGACAGCTACTACGAACGGGTCACAACAGCTCAAGCCCGCACCCGCTCCAAAGAAATAACAACAAAAACACCAAAATCTAGCACAACCATAGCAGGCCACAGTGGACAAAAGTGTTTAACATGTTATGTTGTCAAATTTGCCGACATGACAAATGTTGAAACTTGGAACGCTAAATGACGTACATCGATGTACCTCTAGGTACCCTGATGTAGCTCGGCGTACGTCCAATTTGTAGGTTCAAGTTTCAACATTTGTACAGCTTGTCACTCACGCCGGTATTCGACCTTTGAGAAATGTTGAAATTGAAGTTCGTAAATCAGGCGTATGCCAGGGTAAACCTGGGTACACAATAGTACCAAGGGTACCTAGACGTACAACATTTAGTGCTAAAGTTTGAACATTTGTCGTTCAACTGAGACATAATAAAAGTCGACAGAGAAATGTTTGAAACTTGAACTTGCAAAAAATTGCATACACAACGGTACGTCAGAGTACCTGTGGTACATCGATGTACGTCATTAAGTGTTCTAAGTTTCAACATTTGTCATGTCGGCAAATTGACAACATAACATGTTTAACACTTTTTGTCTACTTTGGCCTACTATACGAACCTCTCCCTCATGTCATCAGCAATGCATCCCCGACTCTCGGCTCCCTGATCGCCATGTCGGACACGTTTAACTACCAGAAGGGCTGGGACCGAGCTCTCACATACGGTATAATGCCCAGTACCCATCCACTCGACAATAGCATCTTTCACGTATCAGAAACTAAGAGCAAGTGAGACAGGGTCTAGTTTGAGGGTATTCAGATCTGTTAGTACGTAGATGGTTTCCATCAGTTCTTATGTCAAAACCAAAAAACGGTTTCGATATACCATACAATTTTTTTTTAAGGTGAAGGTTTGAAGCTTCTAGTTGCAACCAGTCCCAGATCGACGCCTGGGTAGCCGTATGCTGGAAGAAATAGCTGCACATACTAAGGTCTCTACCAGCCAACCCAATGAATGACTACATAAACAAGAAGTAACCTTTCCAGAGCAACAGCAGCAGCAGTGCTGAGCGGTAAACGAGGTGTTGCTGTATTGCCTCGGGTGGGGGGTCGTATGCATGAGGAATTCCTTTGGAACGGACCAAAGCAAGCTTGTATGAGCTGTCAGATGCGATAGTTCTGGGTGAATACAATATGAATATTCCGAATGTACTATCGCACTAATCACTATGGAGTGAGAACGAGGTTCAGACTGCCAAGGACGATGTTGCCTAGTTAGGTCCTTGAAGAGGATTCACCCACCCGGGGTCACAAGCTAACGAAGGAGTATTCCAGTCATATGTATGGAGGATGGAAGTGACTACCCGATTCCAGTGGATGGACGATGGTTCAAGACCCATATCGTATGCACTCCGTAGCACATCCGGACTGGCAGTAATGTTGAGAAGTAAAATCCAGACAGCCGGTCCATGCGGCCTTCGCGGCATACCCTTAGCACCTCGCACCCTGCCTAATGTACGTCCCACAGAAAAACGTCGACAGCAGTGAAGCATTGTGACCACCAGAATGCTCGACGAAATCTATTGTTACAAGAGTAATATACATAATCGTCCCTCCCCATTTCTATGCCGTAACAACTTGTTCTTTCGCCGGCTCCGCCTTTACCACTAGATCTCCTACTACTGGCTCACTCACCTTTGGCGCTGTATATGGGCGATCCGCTCTCCCCTGCTCACCATGCATCACGCTCGCCGGCCACTCCGCCGCATACTCGGCATCCAAGATATTCCTCCACCTAACCATCACATTGACGTCCGTCGGTACCTCTTCCTCTGCCTCTGCCTTGTCCTTCGTCGGCGCCTTTTCCTTTGCGCGAGCAATCTCAATCCTTAAGCTCTCTGCCAGATCCGCGATCGAGTTCGCCTTCTGATCCATGATCATATACTTGCGCTCCCTCTTACTCTTTTCGAGCGTGATGGATTTCTCGTACATTGTCTCGTGCATCTTGCGGAATTCACGGAGGAGCTGGTATGTGCCCAGCCCCATCGCATTCGTCGGGAAGATAACGGTCGCCAGCGGGGCCCAGTGGTCTTTACGTAGCGCGGCTGGAACGGACTTTTTGCCAATAAAAGGGAGTTGTTTCAGTGCTTCGGAGTTCTGAATTGATGTCAGTGTGCGGAGGAAAGCAGGCGAGGTGAGAGGAAACCTTCAGGTTCTGAGAGAGCGAGTACACTACTTGTTTCGTTTGGATGTGGTTGTAGATATAGAGTTCGCGGCCATGATGGTTGGCAATCTGACGAGCGGCTTTTCGGGGGAGGGGGGCTGCGGCAGAAGCCATTGTCGGAGGGCCGGTGTTTGTCGGACTGGTGGTGAGATCGAGGTGCAATTAAAGTTCGGCGCAGTGGATAACAAGTGCGGCTCAAGATGGTTAGCTAGATTGGGAAATACAATGTTACCCGGAATCCCTGGGATCACTCGACAACCCCCGAACAAGATTGACACAACACTTGTGTGCAGTGCGACAATCAGAGCTGCATTCGTTCCCTGCCACCCCGCTCCACGCCAAAACCCTCGCGAACCACCCTTCCTATACCGCATTTCTACCGCTACAACTTGCGCAACACCGAGAACGACATTCCGTCGCGCGCCTTTCCCACGGTGTGACGGCCTTCGTGCACCCCCGAAATGCCGTCCTCCTCGCGCTCCTTCTATCACCATCCGCCGCCTCAATACGAATACCGCTCCAACTATCACCATCCGCCGCCTCAATACGAATACACCCAGTACGACCTCAGTATCCCCGTGACTACAGTCTTTACCTGTGTCGTCGTCGGCCTTTGCCTAATCTACTACCTCCTTGCCGTCTTCCTCGCTCTCCCGTCCCCGCTCGACGCCATTGCCCTAATGGCGGGCCTCCTGTTTGGCCCCGCCGCGCGGGAACACCTACAGAATACGTTCGCAACGTCGCCGCGACAGGTTGTGAGCCAGGTGCGTAACCGTGCCGCGTCGATGGTCGGGAGAGCGGCCGCCAGTGTCGATGGAGGAACTGTTGGGGGTCTCTGGAATGTCGGCAACACGTGTTATCAGAACTCGGTGCTGCAGGCGCTGGCAAGTCTAGGGAGCCTAAAGCCTTGGTTGGGTGCGATTCAAGATGGAACTGCGGCCGACGCCCTGCAGGAACTGGTCGACGAATTAAATGAGATATCGGATAAGCCCAGGGTAGAAACGGCGAGCGCGTTAATTACCCAGGCAAGTGGAGGCACGAGGGGGTGGATGTTTAATGAACAGCAGGATGCGCAGGAGTTTTTACAGGGGCTGATGGGAGTGCTTGAGAAAGAGATTGCTGCGGGGGTTGAAAAAAAGAAGAGGGAGAAGGTAGTAGGGCTGGAAGGAATTCTTGGACAGATGAAGGTTGCCGCAGTGTCGGAAGAGGCAACGTTAAGGAGTCCCTTCGAAGGTCTGCTGGCACAAAGAGTTGGGTGTCTAGACTGTGGCTATGTGGAATCGATCTCATTGCAACCGTTTACGACGCTTTCGTTACCCATTCCTTCAACATGGGCTACTACATTGGAGGATTGCCTGCGGGTTTTCACATCGATCGAGAAGATCCCAGGCGTCGACTGCGATAAGTGTACACTCTGGTCTGTACAAGAGCGACTCAGCAACCTCCTAAATCCTCCACGCGCCCTATCCGCATCCACCGACGAAGAACCAGGCGCTGAAGAACCCCTCCCTCTCCCTGATACTCTCCACGAAACCATCACGACCCGACTCGCCGCCGTCAAAGCCGCCCTGGAAGACGACAACTTCACTCCGCGCATCCCCGGCGTTAAACTCGACGGCGCACACAAAGTCTCATCCACAAAAACGAAGCAAGTAATGATAGCGCGAGCACCGCAAATCCTGGTCCTTCACACCAACCGCAGCCAGTTCGACATGCTCACGGGCATGGTGGGGAAGAATTATGCGGCGGTTAAGTTCCCCGCGATCCTAGACCTGGCCCAACTTGGCGTCATCACAAGGCACGAGCATCTCTCCACAGATCCCGGCGGACCTATCAGCACCCTTGGTCGTAACGAAGAAGAGGAAGGTGCAGACGAGGCAAAGCTAAACGATGGCATCTATGAGTTGAAAGCAGTAGTTGCACACTACGGAGGCCACCATAACGGCCACTACGTTGCGTACAGGAGTTGGGCAGACAGGTGGTGGCGGATCAGCGATCACGAGGTTATGTAAGGGCTTTCTAGTCCACCCCTATGCTATGTCCATGATACTAACCTACCTCGTAGCCCATGTATAGAAGAAGACGCTCTCGCCGCTTCTAACGCATTCATGCTTTTCTATGAACGCATCACTGCAGCTGCCTTGCTCCTCCGACGACAGCGAGAATCTGCAATCCCCCCCAACGCTGCGCTATTATCACCACTCCCCGACAGTGATGAGGAGTCCGTGAGCGACTGGGATGACCGCGAGTGGGCAAGTGATAGCGACGTAGTACCCATCATTCCACAGCAACTCCCCACACCCCCGGACTCGGAAAGCGAAGCCGAAACCGAAACTGAAGTAGAAGTTGAGACGGCGCCGGTGCTTAAGCAGAAGCAGGAACAAACCCCGCCCCCCGAGGGGCCCGTAGATATCGACGATGATATCGACGACGTTCCGGAGCTGACTAGAGCCGTGAGCTCGCGGGATTCTTCGCCCGAGACACCGCCGCCTTCAATCACGATTGGTGGTGGGAAGAAGCGGAAGGGGAAGCGGCGCGCAAGGAAAGTTGGAGCGGCGGCGGCAGCGTGTTAATGCAGACTGGGTGAGATGCGGCGTTTGTGTATTTGCTCTTTTTAGTATGTTTATAGACGGGACACGGGGTAAAGGTTATGCGCATCAGAGCTTCGGTTCTTTTTTCTCTTCTCTTTCTCTTCTTGGGGCCTAGCGCTTGGGTATTTGTCGATACTGGTGTTGTAATTCCGGAGAAGCTGTGCATACCTGTATATTGGATGGAGGAGATCACTACTCACTCGTTTTTTGTTGGTTTTGTGTTTTGGCGTTTCAGGAGGAAGGGGGAAGATCTCTGCTCGCTCGTTCAAGAAGTACATACTTTTATATCATAGTCTCGATTAGACGTTCACCCAACTGGTTGTGTAGTCTCAGAGTGTGGTAAACTACTGTGAAGATTTCGCACTGCGGGAAAAAAAAAGCGTCTTGTCGAAACTATTTACATACTGCGATTATGTTGTTTATACTCTATCGTGTGAGATGAATAGCGAATGAGAACGGGCTGTATAGTGACTGATGAACTCGGGGTTCAAGCTGTATCCCGGTACATGGTTAACTGCAAACTCATTCTTTCCCACCCCCATACCTGTGCGGAATGTTATCATATTTCTTTGTACTCATTAACCTTGGAAGAAAAGAGACAATATAAGGAATAAATCAAAGATTTATTTAACCAATGAATACTCCCCATTTCCGTCCTTTTCATCTAACTTGTGGATGGAAACAAGCCTTCGGACTTCAGACTATTTAATCATCAGCAGGCCCGTTGGATATCATGTTACCACATACCCTCATTCTGAGGTATCGTCTGCGTTTCTTGTTAGGAGCTCACGTGTAGTACACAACTTCTTTAATATGTGGCCTAAATCACACATCCGTAAGCTCAAGATGTTATTTCTTCGGTGATCACAATTGCCTCACCACTTTTTGCTATATCTCCATACGCTTCATCATTGTGAGTGTCGAATTTCTCATCCTCAAGCTCGGGGTGTTCGTGAGCTGGACCATTGCTGCCTCATAATTTGTAGGTTGTGGTTTGGAGATTTTTCCATAGGCTTCGTTGTCATTATGAATATCGCGGTAGGAAGCAACGGTGTTGGCGATGGAAAATGGAATGAATCATTGTTCGATATGGACGCCGGGGCTTGGAAGGTGCGGAGATAATTTAACCCATGCTCAGTGAGATGACAGTGCATTAGAGAATTTGGTGGGAGTAGGTTGGGTACCTGAAATCGCGGGATAAGATGTCCTAGGGTATTTTCTAGGAAAACTGTAGAAGTGATATCCTATCATGCCAGTGATGCAGTAGCACGATTTCCGCCTGTTCCCCGCCGAGAACAGGGGCATTCCTAGAGTGGTCACAAGAAGCTATCGCAGTTTGAATCTAACACTAGTATCATCATGTAATCTGGAGTCAGTCCGATTCGCCCCGGACCCCGACTGATGTGTCGGCTCCATCCTCTCGTGAATTTCTGATGATGTTGATAACGCTTCTCAGCAGCCATATAGTCCTCCAATTATATTTACAACGGCAGAAAATAGGAAAGGGGTGTTTTAAATCGATGCTCGCATAGTGCACTTTAATTTTGATTTCTTTAGCCAAAGGGTGGGGTCACCGTTTTCATCTTTCTTGTCGAGCTTGTGAATCGATACTAGTCTTCGAGCTTCAAATTAAACTGTCCAATCATCTGCGCCTAGAGTTGTTAAATATATATCATAGTACCTCTACCTACTTTTATTCTGAGGTACAGTCTGCTTTTATTGCTAGGAAGCTCCAGTACAGTGTACAACCTTCTTGACTCCGGAGCTCCCTCAGTAATCTGTCGATATAAAGTAGTTGAAATTTAACAAAACACTATCAAATATCTCCACGAATAATATCGGGCTCTGGCTCCTGACAGAGCTGCGCGCCGCCTTCTCTCTTCCTCATTGTGCCCGACCCTCGATTCCGATAGCACAAGAGAGCGGGTAAATAGTTTTTGTCTGGTGTGTGCAGTGCGAATGTCGCTTATGGGCTTCCCTCAGATCACCTGTCGCATCCTCTGGCAGTGAGCGCTTGCGGGGTTCATCGTAGTGTTAGTTTTAGCTGCAGTGAAGTGTAAGAACGGGTGGAGGTGTTAATGTTGTAGAACTGCCTGTGTGAAACGTGGGCGCTAGCCGGTGGTGTCTATTATAATTCTGTGTTACCAGTTTCGCTGTAGCGAGACTAGTCGCTGGCTGGAATCATCTAACGGAACCTTAATGTTCCATAGATAGACATACCAGCTAACAATGACTAGATAAGTGCAACGGAACTTTTACATGAGCGATCACTATCGCAACCCTCACCAATTCCCTTAAGCTTATGCTAGTTCCTCCAGAGTCCTTCACTACTGTCTCTCGCACGCTCCCAGCCTGCTCTCATGAGTCCATCACTACTGCTCCCAGTCAGCTCAGACCAATCATCCCCGTTCAATTCCTGATAAGTCTATCTCTATTGTCTGCAGCATGCTTCGGCCAGCTCAGATATATTTTCGCGACTCACGGGCAACATTTGAAAGCCGATTCCTCAACACAACACAGGTCAATTTGATTAAGAATGAAATAACAAGTAGTATACATATATAAGAAGCTCTACCATCATGTAAGACCACCATTGTTGTGAAGCAGGGTACAGACCCTCTTAGGCATGCTATCTATCCACTGGTAAATACACTCACACAGTTACTCCCACCGCCGTTGTGCAACAACAATAACTTCCTCACGGCCATGAGGTCGTTGTTTAGGGTCCCGTATTGCTTTTCTGAAGCGCGCTTTCCACATAGACCATACATTGATAATTGTGTTCTAGTCATTGACAAAGCGATGAATGGCAGTTTTGCCCACTCTAGTTTTCTGTTGCATTTCGCTAAAGGAATGGCCTTCAGACTTTAGCTGATAGCCCAAATGGATTCTTCGTGTGTTGACTCTCTTCTCCTGCCATCAGGACCGATAGGCATGACTGTGTGTGGAGTGGGAGCCTGGGAATGCGTCGGGGGTTGCGCGATGTGAAACTAGCGCGGGTTCGCTCACTTTCTTCACCCGTCTGCCGTGACAACTCGCAATTTTGAACAGTCTACTCTAGACCGCGACCAAGCGACGGATTGCAATTTGACGGCCCGTCTACAACCCCGCAAAGTTTTGAGAGAGTATCAATAACATCCGCAACCAATCACCACTTTATCTATGTGATTAAAGGTTCTGGGGCTTTGATGAGATCCCACGGCACTGCTGAAACTTGTTGGATTGAGTGAGCTGAGCAAGGATAGGACCATGATCATATACTAAGTATCATCTCACCCCATCTCATGGTTAATACTATGTTTACACGGTGTGGGAGGCATTTGTTGGGAGAGCGACCAGATGAAGCTTTTTGTATGTAGAACAGAACAGACCAGTGTGGTTAGGGATGGGAGACGGTTCGCAAATGCTCACCAGTTCGTGGGATGGGCTGTAAAAGTTGCGAACCATGATCGTAGTTCACAAACCGAAATGATAATCCATGGTACAGAACATATACACTGCATCGTATATCTTGGGAATTTAAGCTTACGGGGAAATGCCGGGCTAGGGCTTAGGGCTGGATGCTGCGCGAAGCGCACAAGTCACATCGTGTACCGTTCAACCTCAACCATCGACTTCCGCTCCCCATCCTAAATTACAACACCAACCATCACGCTCAGGGGCACTCCCCTCTTGCCCATTCTCTCCTTCAAATAACCACAAACTTCCCCTTCGGTGACCGCCGAGTTACCAGGGATTCTATAATTCACTTTACATCTGTTCCGACTTATACGTCAAGAAATCTGCTTTGTAAAGAAGTCGACTGAAATTCAAATAAGTCAACTGTTTGACAAACATGTTGCCTTATTTATCAATAAGGCAAGTTTGTAGATAAGGCGACTTATTGACAAAATCAGCCGACTGGACTGCAAGGTGCGCGACTTTACAAATAAGTCAACTTACGGGA
>Ga0307515_10003688_pt1 | contig 32170 bp, 7 predicted proteins | sample 17_EM_MG_FD_194513 | JGI IMG/M metagenome (GOLD analysis project Ga0307515, IMG submission 194513) | Populus trichocarpa ectomycorrhiza microbial communities from riparian zone in the Pacific Northwest, United States - 17_EM | ecosystem: Host-associated > Plants > Roots > Unclassified | place... | reverse complement strand
GAAGACTTGACTGTTATTTCTATCCTTATAGAAATCTTCCTTATTATCCTTATTATCCTTATTATCCTTATAATACTTATTATAAGCTTTTTTATAATTATATATAGGGTCTATAGGTGCTTTATTAGACAAAATCTCTAAATTAAGGCCCTAGGTGGAATAATATGCTATTAAGCACCTAAGCTTTTAATACTTCTTAACTTTTTAGGGGGAAAAGAGGTACTCCCCTATTTCTCCTTTTAGGTTTACTGCTTACGCTTTTCTTAGGGGCTATAATTCTATGGTACTTAGATAAAGCTATTAATCTTCTAAGGGGACTAGTGTAGAAATTATTCTTATTAAGTGAAATTTCGTAAGGGATATAAAATAAAGATTAAAATGGTGCTAACATTATTGTTATTAAAGTTGCTATTACTTTATAGCTTTTAAAAGCTTTAAGGGGGATTAACGGTCTTTTTAAGTGTATGTTAGTTCTCCCTTTACCACTAGCACTTATCTATTACCTCTTACCCCTTATTTAGGGTTTTTATTAAATTAAAGCATTTAATACGTACGCCTTTAGCATAAACTAGGGTTAATTGCTATTTGTAGGGTAAAGTTTATAAGGGCTTAAATTCCGGCGCCTAATTAATAGTCTTAGCAAATTATGGTTAAACCGTATCCGCCTATCTAAGCTAGCGTATTTAGCTCTAACATAGCCGTTGCATCTAGCCCCTTATTAGGAGGTTAATGGCGTAAATTCTCTACCCTAGTTCCTTAGTAAAGGGTAGCGCTAATATATCTATTTACTTCCTAATAATGCCAATCTAGTTAATTTTCTACGCCGCTTATATTAGTAGGTAAAGCCTTACTTATACGTGTGCGTTATAAGCTATCTATAATAGAAGGAGGCAGTATCCTTATTAGTGGTAAGCGGGGCTCTTTAATGCTAACCGCCCAGTAACGGATACGCCTACTACTTACTTAGTAATTATATACATGTCTATAAATATATTAGGTAAAAGACTGTATAAGAATGCTCGCCCTTCTAACATAGCTAGCTGGTGTTAGAGATTCCTTTATAGTTATACCGCTATACCACTAATCTATTATGCGCCTAAAAGCTATAACTTTCTAATTTTAATCCAGGTGGTTTCTATATAGCCCTATAGCTTAGGAGCCTAAATTATTAATCCTTTACTACTCTATTATTAAGTAGTTAGGCAAAGCTAATAGCCCCTTAGCCCTAAACTAGTAGATTAAACAACGTTTCCGAAATATCTGTAGTAATACAACTATACTACTAGGTAGGCATGTATAGCTACCTAGGCAACGCTCTATATAATATCCGTTTAAATAATACCTAATATAGCCCTATATAGGGTGGTTACTTAAATCGGCAATATCTAGCCGCTTTTCCGCTAGGTAGCCTAGCAGACATACCAGTTATAATGTAGGTGGCTTTAGCTACCAGCAAACGCTAAAGCAGGCCGTCTAACTAACAGTATATCCTAGGTAAGGAAACAGCGCGTAGGTTAGCTAAAATAAGTATAATGTAAGCTCGCTTAAGCCCTTAAGGGGGGCGATACGGCACGCCTATCCCTCTACCTTAGAAGGAGATATGCGGCAGAGTTAAATAAGATAATAGTGCTAACGCGGCTAGTAACTGCGGAATTCCCCTAACCACCTTTTTATAGGATAGTTGCGGACCAGCGTTATCTAAAAGGCGAAAGGAGAGAGGGTGTATCTAAGAGAGAGAATAGAATTATAAGGATATGGACGCGTTTAGTAAATAGAGGCGGCCCTAAAAGAGCTTAATAAAAATTAAAGCTATTGGCTCTAGAGGCGGGAATTAGGAAAGGAGGTTAAGACCGTTTATATATTATTATAGAATAGAGACTTACTTATTAGAAAGGCCATAGTTAACTATATTAATTATTAGTTTAAGATATAGGGGAATAAAGCAATAAGCGGACTGGACTTATATACGCATTAGCGCTAAAGGGATAGTAGAAATGCCTTAATATAACCGTACTAGGGACTAGTAGCAAGAAGAGGAGGAGGCGCAGCATTAGAAGAAAGGAAAGATAGAGGATAAGAGGAAAAGTGGCGAAAGAAATGGCCTTTTATGGTTGAGGTTGAGGGGTAGTTTTGGCTTGGCTGAGGTTAATAAGCGAGGGCGCCTTGCCTATAAAGGAAGCCTCCATTTCCTAATATAGTTTCCCGCGCAATAAAATAACTATTTAAATTTAAAATAATATAAGCTGCCCTTACTATAAACCTTAAACTAATATAATAAAACCCTTTAAATTTTATATAGTGCAAGCTACACCCTTTTATTTATTAGTAAGAAAATAAAACTATAAGATCTTTATAGTAAAAATAAAAGATATTAAAAAGGCGCTAGAACTAAAGCAATATATTAACCCCTAACCTCTTATACCTAAAGAATATTATAATCTAATTAATACGTTTAAAAAACGATTTATAAACTAATTACCCCTATATTAAGATAAGCACGATTTTAAAATAGAACTTAAACCTAGTATAATGCTAAAGTTTGGCCCGTTATATAGTATATTATAAGAAGAGCTGCTTATAATGCGATAATACCTTAAAAAGCACCTAAAGAAAGGATTTATTTGCCCTAGTTAATTACTATTTGCTTTATTTATACTATTTATTAAAAAACCTAAAGGAGGCTTAAGGTTTTATATTAATTATTAAGCCCTAAATATAATTACGATTTAAAACTAATATCTAATTCCTTTGCTTTAAGAAACGCTTAATTACTTAGTTAAAGTATAATACTTTATAAAGCTTAACATAGTCACTGCCTTTAATTAAATCTATATTTATAAAGGAGATAAGAAGTATATAGCTTTCTATATATAATAGGGACTTTTTAAATACCTAGTAATGCTATTTAGTATAAAAAACGGTCCTAGTACGTTTTAGTAATATATTAATAATACGCTTCGCGAATTCCTTAATATATTTATTACCGCGTATATTAATAATATCTTAATCTATTTATCTTTACTTTTTAAGTATTAGAAGTATATTTAAATAGTCCTTAAACGCTTATAAGATATAGGCTTATAATGCGATATTAAGAAGTATAAGTTTTATACGTCTAAAGTTATATACTTAGGCCTAATTATATCTTATAATAGAATTAAAATAGACCCTAAGAAAATTGCTATAATTATAAACTAGGAAAGTCCTAGTAGTATATAAGATATCTAAGGATTTCTAGGATTTGCAAATTTCTACTAATAATTTATTAATTACTTCTTAAAAATTATTTAGCTATTAGTAAACTTAATAAGGAAAAATTTAAAATATAAATAAACTATTAAATATAAATAAGCTTTTAACGACTTAAAATATTATTTTATAACTACTTTAATTCTTACCTACTTTCATTTAGACCTTAAATATATTATTAAAATAGACTTATCTAATTATGTACTAGGAGAAGTATTATTACAGTATAATAAGAACGGCGAGCTATACCTAGTAGCCTTTCTCTCCTAGAAACTTACCCCTATTAAATTAAATTATAAGATATATAATAAGAAACTACTTATAATTATTAAATACTTTAAATAATAGCGTTTAGAACTTAAAGGATTATTATTCCTAATATGCGTATTAACGGACTATAAAAACCTATAGTACTTTATAACTATAAAGCAATTAATATAGTACTAAATTTATTAGGCCGAACACTTTATATAATTTAACTTTAAGATTATATACTAACCTAGCAAACTTAATTAGAAGCCTAACTTATTAATATAATAATTATAAGACTTACCTATAAACGCCTCTAATAAATAGATTATAAATTAATTATAAATTCTACTACCCCCTAAACGCTTTAAGAAACTATACCCTATATTTTTAAATATAGAGCTTAATAGGAATAAATTAGAAATTAATAAGTAAGATATGGAAATTAATAAATTAATAGAGTATAAATATAAGAATAACCCCTAAATAGCAGATATAATAAAAGCGATTTAAATAGGAAAATAGTAATATAAAGATATTATACTTACTAAATGCGAAATCCGTAATAATTAGTTATACTATTAATAAAAGATAGTAGTCCCGAATTCTAAACCCTTATAATTTAAGATACTTAAATTTATATACGATTCCCCTATAATAGGGCACCCTAGCCGTATAAAGACCTATAAGATTATCTAATAAGTATATTACTAGCCTATAATATATAACTATATATAAAAATATGTTTAAGTATATAGAATATACGTATATAGAAAGACCTCTTATATAAAGAAGTAAGGAGTACTTTAACTATTACTAATTCCAATGCAAAGATGGCGAGATATTTTAATTAACTTCGTAGTTAACCTACCTAATAGTAATAGGTTTATAAATATTATAGTAGTTATTAACTATTTTATAAAAATGCGATATATAATTCCTATAGACTTAATTAATATAATATTAGTAGCCGAATGTTTTATTAAGTATGTTTTTAAGCTATATAGACTTTTTAATTTAATAATATCTAACCGCGGAAGCCAGTTTGTTTTAGACTTCTAGTAAGCCCTATATAAATAATTAAGTATATAAATATAACTCTTAACTATATTTTATTCTAAAATAGATAGTTAAACTAAAATTATAAACGTAATTATAGAATAATACTTATAAATATACTACTCCTACCTACAAAATAATTAGGAAAAGTAGCTACCTTTAGCTAAGTTTATTGCGAATAATATAAAAAATAAATTAATAGGCGTAACGCTGTTTTACGTAACCTACGGATAAAACCCTTAACTTAGATTTAAACTATAACCTAAAATTAATACAACAGGACCTATAATTAAGAGGATTTAACTAATTAATGTATATAACTTTGCTAATTAAATAAAGCAGTTAACGGAACTATTATAAAGTAAATTAATATACGCTTAAATAGTATAGGAATAGTATATAAATAAAAGATAAGCTTCTATATAGGACTTTAAGGAAGGTAATATAGTTTACCTAAATATATAAAACCTAAAGACTTAATAACCCTTAAAGAAACTAGACTAGAAGTTTGCGGGCCTATACTAAATTTAAAAAAAACTAAGCCTATACACTTATAAGCTTAAACTGCTAACTAAGATAAAAATATATTTAATGTTTTATATAAACTTACTGCAACCTTTAAAAGGTAAACCTTTAACTTATAAAGTGCTGCCGCTACCCCCTATAATTATTAATAACGGTAACAGTTCTTACTTTATTAACTTAATTAATAATATATAATAGAAAACATAATCTAAATAATTTAAACTCTATATTAAATAGGAAGGATATAAAATATAAACTTAGAAAACCTATAACTAGATTAAGACTAACGCACCTTTATTAGTAAAAGAATTCTATAAAAACTATTTTTCGCGGCCTACTTTAGCTAAATAGACATAATATAAAGGCAAATAACTACTACCTAATATAAATATATAAAATACGATAGCAGGAAGCTTAAAATTAAAAAGAACTTAAAATATATTATAATGTTTATAATGCAATTATATAATATATAAGATATTAAAGAACTTTAACTAGTGGTTAAAGTTATTTAATTAGTTAAATCCGCCTTACTAAGACCTACTATAAAGATATTAGTTTGGCTTACCGCCTTAACTAAGCTAATAGCGATTTTCTATACCGGGCATAGAAAATCCTAATTGGCCCACTTAATAATTAGAACTAGTAAAACCTTATATTACCACCTAACGCGAAAATATAACACGCGATAAGTTATAAGTCTTAACTAAAATTAAATTATTTAGACCTTTGGCTAAAAGGGGGGGTACTATAACGGGACTAGCCCAGTTATAGTAGGAATGTCTTAGTAAAACACTTAATAGATAAATTCCGACGCTTTAACTAAATTCTACTAGATTAATTAAATTTTACTAAAGTCTATTAAAGACCGCGTGTGTATATACGCACGCATTAACCACTAAGCCCCTAACTATTTTATTATATAATTCTCTTATTATTCCCTTCTCTTCTTTACGTAATGTCTTGTTCTTAGCGAGAGCTATATACCCTTAGATTTAGATAGAATATATATTATTCCTTTAAATCTTCCCTAAAGTCTTTCCACGCCCTTATAAGGTGCTTTAGTTATAGTAGTATCTGGCTCTATAATCAGATCTTTACAGCTACCTATTTATTTAGGTCCTATTTATATCTTATAAGTATATCCGTACGGTTAGTAGCGCCTAGCCTATATATAATTAGGAAGTTAAATTAAGATAGGACGTCCGCCTAGCGCGCCTGCCAGGCTGTAAGGGCTTTTATTATTATAAAATATTCTAAGGCCTTATGATTTAAAACTACCTAGATAGGTTTAGGGGTCCCTTTTAGCTATACTCGCCAGTGCTAAAAGCTAGAAATAATAGCTAATATTTCTTTATTATAGATAGGGTAGTTTAGCTTAGTATCTACTATAGTTTTTAAGTAGTAAGTAATAGGGTGCCATTTTTTATCTGTCTGCTTTTGGGAATAAATGCTAGTAATAACACTATTTAAGGCATCGGTTTCTAGCATTAAGGGCTATTTTAGGTTAAAGTGGGCGAGTAAGGGAGCAGAGACTAGTCGTTTCTTAAGCTTATTAAAAGCCTGCCTATATATAGTGTTAAAGTAGAAAGGCTGGTCCTTTATAGTTAGGCGGCTAAGGGGCTAAGTAATTCTGCTATAGTTCTTAATAAAGCGTTAGTAGAAGTTATAGAAGCCTAAAAATAACTATATCCCTTTTACGGTCTATAGTGGTTCCTACTAATTAATTACGGCTATCTTTTCCAGGTTTGCCTTAATTCTGTCTATACTAATAATAAACCCTAGGTACTTTATACGCTTTACACTAAATTTTAACTTCTTAATATTAGCCTAGAGGCTAGCCTTATAGAGCCGTTATAGGATCTTATAGACATGCTCCTTATATTTTAACTTATTCTTAGAGTAAATTATAATATTATTTAGGTAGGCTGTGTAGAAGTTGTTAAGGTAGTTAAAGAGTACGTCGTTTATATATTGTTGGTACGTAGCTAGTCCGTTAGTTGGTTTAAAAGAAAGTACTTTATACTTATATAATCTGTATTAAGTCTAAAATATAGTAAGATCTACAGATCTAGGGTTTATTTTAATTTAGTAGAAAGCCTAATGGATATTAAGCTTTGTAAATACCTTAGCTTTATTTATTTAGGCTAGTGTCTTATTAAGTAGAGGTAGTAGATAACGGTCTTTGCAGGTTATATTATTAAGCTTATAGTAGTTAATATAGAAATAAAGTTCTTTATTTAGCTTTTTTATAAAGAGAATAGGGGAGGTAAAAGGGGCCTAGCTAGGCTTAATAAACCCTTTTACTAGGTTATTAATAAGGTACTGCTTAGTGGCCTATAGTTTGGTAATTAATTATTTATAGAAGGGGGTATAGCTAAGGGTATTTTCCTTATCTGGCTTAATTTTAATCTTATAGTTATATAGTTAGTAAGGTAGAAGTATATTAAATGCTACCTTAGAGAATATATCTTTAAACTTTTAGTACTAATAGAGTAGTTTCTGTTCTACTAACTCCTTATTTATAAGCTTACTTTCCTATTTACTAAGCTTATTTTCTTTTTCCTTAATTATTTAATTAATTTTGTATAAGCTAGTAGTAAAGGTGACGGTATTAGGTTGGACTAAGTTCCGGTAGAATCTTATAGCGTTAATATAGTAGATATTAACTGGTGGGAGGTCCGTAGGTTTCTTTATAGACTTTTATTAGGCCGTATTTTGTAATATAGGGTTTATAATCTTCCTTAGCTCACGTCCTATTTTCTATAAGTTATCCTTTTAGTCTATTAGTTTAGTATAGCGTTTAGTATTTCTAGCCTTTCTTTATAGCTGCGTAGGGCCTAAGTTCTCTATAGGGGACTTAGGTAGGTTACTACTAACTTTTTAAGTCTTTAGTGTAGGTAGCGTAATATAGGTAGTCTAGGGGCGGTATAGTATATAGACCTGTTATAGATTAAGCTATATTTTTTTAAAAAAGGCCTAGCCTCTATATATAGCGTTAGCCTAGTAAATTATATTTATTTAGGGCCGTATAAGGTTCTCTATTATAATACTAATTTCTTTTATAAAGGAAGGGGTTAAGGGTAGGGTTTTAGGCTAGATAAGATATCTGTTTTATATATCTAGTTATAAGCCTAAATAGGCTAGCCATTTCTTCCTAAAATTATATTATAGCTTCTAAGGTCCGTAATAAGGAAGGGGATATTATATTGCCTTTGTTTATTAACACGGAGGTAGATCTATAAGATAGTTATAATAAGTAGCTTTATCCGTCCGTTATATCCGCGAATAGAAATTAGTTTAGGCAGTTCTTCTAGGGGTATATTTAAAAAGTCAGCCAGTTTTATAGCGCACTTTATATTAATTAAGGTAAAGGCATTTACGCCTAAGTTAGTTAAAGTAGAGGTTAAAACTTAATATTTATTACGGAATAAAGTATAAGGGATAGTGTAGCTTTTTTTCCTAACTAGCCGACCTAGATTAATATATAATATATTAATCCTTTTTAACCTTAGAGAGGAGTTTTCCTTTAAGGTTGCTCTTTTCCTAACTCTATACTATCCTCCTAAATTAATAGGATTTTGTTTATTTTTGCCGCTATTAGGCAGTCCTTTATAAAGTGGTCTTTTTAGCCGTATAAAAAATAAGTTTCTTAATTACTAAGTGCCTATTTACGGGGGTTACTATATATAGGCCGAGTATTAGCCGGGCTTATAGTAGGACTAGCTGCGCGGCTTACTGCTAGATTAATAGTAGGCTATATAGCTGGTGCTGTAGGAGTTGTAGATTGTACTAGAGCACTATAGGCTATTCTTAAAGTATTTATAGTCTAATTTAAAGAGTTTCTGGCTTTATACTACTTAGCTTATACCTTAATTTAATAGAGGCCTTAGTTAATAGCTAAGCACTAGTCTATAAGTTTCTTTAGCGTCTATATAGTAGTAAAACTAGTAGTACGGCCCGCTGTAGGTCTAGGGTAAGCTTGTTAAATAAGTTTAGTATTAGATCTTCCTGGGGAATTTAGGCCTAACTAGCTAGGTATAGAAAGCGGGTCTAAAATACTAAAAATATTTCTATCGTTTTTATATTAAGGCTTTTATAATTAAACTAAGCGTTTTATACTTTAAAGGGGTCCTTATAAATAAAAGATAGGTAGATAATTATCTCTTTTCTAGAGAGGAAGGGATTTACTAAGTCCTATGCGTATCGCGGACGTAGGTGCGTCTGTATATCCCTACCGGTGCGGCCGAAGACGTAAGCTATTTTAGCTTAAGTGGTAGGGAAATAGTCCGTATTAACTTTAAGCTTATTCTATAATTAAAGCTTCTAATTATTAAATATAGGGTTAGTTCCGTTCGTAGGTAATAAGGGTTCCTTAATCTTTATAGACCGCGTTAATGCTAATACTATATATTAGGCTAGGGTTTTAAGGACTATAGTAAGTCTCTAGGTGTCTAATAACTTATTACTAGGTATAGGGGGTTCCCTAGCTTTAAGCAACTTTTAAAGTCGTTTAATTTTAGTATTAGCTGCTACAAGCTCCACCTAGGAGTTTAAGTTAGTTACTGTTTTACTATTAGAGGTATTTAAGGGTCCTATAGCTGCTTTACTGGCTACTACACTTTTTGGTATAGTGGTAGGGGTATTAAGTAATTCTAGGTAATTCCTTTAGGGGTTTTAGTTTATACGTGTTCTTTAGGTTATATTATATATATCCTTATCCTATTTTTAGGGTCCTATTCTATTCTTATTGTTCTAGTAATATTCTTTAGGGTCTGTTACTATGTCCTTATCCTGTTCGTGGTCTATAAATATATTTAAGTTCCTTCTTAAGAAGAAAGGGTAGTTAAGCTTTAGATAATATTAGCGACTTAGTAAATTAAGGTATAAACACAAAAAAAAGGACGCGTAAGCCTATACAAATAGTAATCTATAAACAAAAATCTAAAGCTAAGGAAAGGAAAGAAGAAGAAGAGTAGCGCCGCTTAATGTTTTATAAGATCTTCGCGTCACGTGACCGCAATATACGGTAATCTCTAGCAACTTACTAGTATAAATTTTTGCTAAGTTCTACTAACTAAGTTTTGCTAGTGCTATAATAAATATACTTCGTAAATTCTTTAACGTATTTATTACTATGTATATTAATAATATCTTAATCTACGTATTTTTGCTTTTTAAGTATTAGAAATACGTCTAAATAGTTCTTAAACGCCTATAAGATATAGGCTTATAATATAATATTAAAAAATATAAGTTTTACGCGTTTAAGGTTATATACTTAGGCTTAATTATATTCTATAACGGAATTAAAATAAACCCTAAAAAAGTTACTATAATTATAAACTAGGAAAGTCCTAGTAGCGTATAAAATATTTAAGGATTTCTAGGATTCGCAAAATTTTATTAATAATTTATTAACTACTTCTTAAAAATTATTTAGCTACTAGTAAACTTAATAAGAAAGAATATAAGATTTAAATAGACTACTAAATATAAATAAGCTTTTAATAATTTAAAATATTATTTTATAACTACCCTAATTCTTACTTTAAATATATTATTAAAACAGACTTATCTAATTATGTATTAAAAGGAGTGTTATTATAATATAATAAGAATGGCGAGCTGTACCTAATAGCCTTTCTCTTCTAGAAACTCGCCCCTATTAAATTAAACTAATAAAGAACTACTTATAATTATTAAATACTTTAAATAATAGCGTCTAGAACTTAAAGAATTATTATTTTCAATATATATATTAACGGGCTATAAAACCTATAGTACTTTATAACTATAAAGCAATTAATATAGCGTTAAATTTATTAAGCCGAATACTTCTTATAATTTAACTTTAAGACTATATACTAACTAGGCAAACTTAATTAGAAGCTTAATATATTAATATAATAATTATAAAACCTACCTATAAACGCTTTAAATAAATAGATTACAAATTAATTATAAATCCTATTACCCCTTAAATATTTTTTAAAAAAAAACTACGTCCTATATTCCTAAATATGGAACTTAATAATAATAAATTGGAAGTTAATAAATAGGAAATAGAAATTAATAAGTTAATAGAATATAAATATATAAACGATATATAAATAGCAGATATAATAAAAGCGATTTAAATACGAAAATAATGGTATAAAGATATTACACTTACTAAATGCGAAATTTATAATAATTAATTATACTATTAATAGAAGATAGTAGTTCCAAATTCCGAATCCTTATAATTTAAAATACTTAAATTTATATATAATTCCCCTATAATAGGATATCTTAGCTATATAAAGACGTATAAGATAGTTTAGTAAGCGTATTACTAGCCTATAATATATAACTATATATAAAAATATATCCAAGTAAATAGAACATATATTTATAAAAAGACTTCTTATATAAAGAAATAAGGAGTACTTTAACTGTTGCTAATTCCAATATAAAGATAGTATAATATCTTAATTATTTAATTATTTAATTCTATTTATCGCCTAATTCGGTCCCTTTTTAGGTCTATATAGGCTACTACCTTTCTATATAGGAAAAAGTCCAATAAGGGGATAAAACATAAGTGTTTCCTTTTAGCTAGTCCTATACGCTCCACCTTTACCTAGCTAGTATATCCTTATTTCTAAAGTCTTCTTTACGTATTATACTTCTTAGGTATATTAGAAGATCTAAAAAGAGGAAATAGGAGGGTTTAGCGAGTTGTTAGCATGCTGTTTATAGCTAGGTAGGGGGTATCTAGTCGCTAAGGGGCTGGAATATAGCGTGTTCCTTAGTGTCCTCCTATTAGATCTTATGTGCTATTTAAAACTATAGGAGGATTCCTTAGCCTATAAGCTATTTTGCCGCTACTTATAGGCCCCTACTTATAGAGAGCATTTGGGTAATATTATTTATGCCTATACTAGTAAGTAGCTAGTTACTTACTAAGCGGTAATAGCAGAATAGTAGTATATAGCGCACTATCTAAGTAGGCCATCCGTATATATATTAAGGAGTAGTATTAGGGATATAAACGCTTAATAGCCATGTATTTAGCCTAAGAACCTCTATCTATAGTAGGAAGGCGGCTATAGATTCTGCCTTTATTAGTGCTTTATATAGGGGGAAAGTTAGTATTAACTATATTTTGCCGATAATGGCGTAATATATTAATTAACTTTATAGTAGACTTGCCTAGTAGCAATAGGTTTATAAATATTATAGTAGTAGTTAACCGCTTTATAAAAATGCGATATATAGTTTCTATAGACTTAATTAATGCAATATTAGTAGCCGAATATTTTATTAAGTATATATTTAAGCTATATAAACTTCCTAATTTAATAATATCCAACTATAAAAGCTAGTTTATTTAAGACTTCTAGTAACCCCTATATAAATAATTAGATGTATAAATATATCTCTTAATTATATTTTATCTAAATATAGATAGTTAAACTAAAATTGCGAACGCGATTATAAAATAATATCTATAAAAATACTACTTTTGCCTATAAGACAACTAAGAAAAGTAGCTGCCGTTAACGAAGTTTATTACAAATAATATAATTGATTAAGTAATAGGCGTAATACCGTTCTATATAACCTATAAATAAAACCCTTAACTTATATTTAAACTATAATCTAAAATTAACACAATAGTACCTATAATTAAGAGGATTTAGCTAATTAATATATATAACTTTGCTAATTAAATAAAATAGTTAACGGAACTATTATAAAATAAATTAGCGTACGCTTAAATAGTATAGGAATAGTATATAAATAAAGAACAAGCTCCTGCGTAAGACTTTAAGGAAGGCAATATAGTAAACCTAAATATATAAAACCTAAAGACTTAATAGCCGTTATGTTACGGATCTTATATTAGCAGTAGTAGCACTATTAAGGAGATATATAAACAGACTAGTAGTGGAAGCACGGGAGGTGCTAAAACCACTTAAACTATAGGACGAGGGGTAGCTAAGTTACGTAGTTAGTTATGTTATAAGTTTGGAACGTAGGAACGTGGGAACGTAGGAATGTAGGACGTACTAATATACTAACGTACTAACGTGCTAACGTACTTAGTACATTTCTTAGGCGTAGTATTGTGTACTTAAAGGACCACAGTTCCTACCTAGATAGTTTTCTTCTTTATAGTAAATCTTAGAATATAATTAGAGTTAATTTATTAGGCAACTACTCTACCAGTTATTATTATATTGTTAACTTCTTATTTACCTATATACCTAGCCTATTAATAAGTTTACCGTAGTTTCTACTACAAGGCTTTATTATATATTTACTACCTAGTTATAGTATTAATAAAGTTAAATAATATGCCACTAAAAGTACTAGCTATAACGCCGTTAACGGCAGTAACTACTTTAAGATTAGGTAACGACACTAGTATAATAGATACTAACTTATAACTAGTTACGGTTAGAGAGTTATAGAAAATAGTTAATCGATTAATAGACAACAATAAGATACTTAAAGAAAGAATTAATAGAATTGGAGCAGCTAAGGTTAAGCTACTATTAATTAAACGATTCTTAGGAAAGAAGTTAAAACTTAAAGGATTTCTTATGTAAATGCACTTTAAGGCTATATAGGAGGAAATGAAGCTAGCAATATTTATAGACTAAGTAACCTACGTAGGATTATTCCTAATAAGGAGGGCACTTAAGTAGTTTAAACTTTATCTTATGGAGGTATAAGAATATAGTATAGTAACTACTAATTAGGAAGTATAATATATATTTACTAGCTAAAATAGGTTCGCGGAATAATTAATATAGATATTTAAAGACTTAAAAGTAACTACTATAGCGGAACAAAGGCTTTAAAACCTAGCATAGCGAACCTTAGTAATTAAGTATACGATGTAGTTCTAAATATTGGCTATATAGGTTAAATGGAACGATAAGGCGCTTATAGTATAGTATAAATAGGGACTTAAATTAAAAGTCTAGGACGAAATTATCTTAATAAAAGATATAGAAACCCTATAAGATCTAATTAATTAAGCGATTAAAATTAATAATAGAATCTACTAGAGGGAATAGGCTAAGAAGGGTTAGAATAGAGTTTTATAGTTATATAAGGCGTAAAATACGTAATAATAAAGTTAAAGTTAGAAATTATAGTATAGTATAGAACTAATAGACCTAAGCGGTACTAAAGAATTTAGGAGATAAAAAAAAAAAACTATAGAAACCTAGAGGCTAAGGATTAAGTAATTATAAGATTAAGGAGCAGAGGCCGAACTAAGGATCTTAGTAGTAGAAGATATTTAGGCGGACTCTATAGTAGGAAAAATGGTTTAAAAAAGGAGCTTATATAAATTACGGAAAATAAGGTTATTTTATTAGAGACTATAAAAGCGGTTAGAGTTACTATATAGTAAGAGGAACGAGACTAGTAGATAATATATACGTATAAAGGGATAATAATATACTATAAGGAACAAAGGAATGTTTAATTAAGAGTTTTGCGTTTTACTATAATAACGCATACTAAATTTATAAGGACGCTAAGTACGGCGTAAGCTATTGGCTATAAGAGCTAAAATTATTAGAGTTTAGAAGAACTAACAAACTATCTTATAGATTGGATATTAAGGACGATGAATTTAATATAGGTAAAATATTTAGTAATAACGAGGTAATAAAGGTAGCTTACTAGAAGTATGTAAACCTTAAAGAAGTTATATTAGAAGTAGAGACCGAGACTACTATAGAATAAGGGTTAGCAATGGAAATTATAATACTATTAAATACGGCATTTATTGCTTTATAAGACAGAAGGAGAAATATTTAAGAAAAAGGATTAAGTAAGCAGATAACTATTAGTGCTAACTTACTACTTAATAAAGGCAAAAGGCCAACGGCTTAAGATTCTTAAGTAGAGATGAGATACGCTTAAGGACCTATAACGGACAATAACCGATAGAGTAGAGTAATGGCTTAGTTTAATAATATAGAAATGCTAAATATATACACGGATGGTATTTAGTAGAAGTTTAAGAGTTAGGAGACTTAATACTTTAACTAAAAAGATTCCTTACGGAAGAATACTTAAATGGATAATAGTGGTAGAAGTGCCTAAAAAATATATATCTATAGTATATAAAGGATAAAAAGCGAACTAAGTATTGGCTAAAGGGTGAGCTAAGTGTAATAGGATTAAGCAGCTAATAGTTAGGAAAAGTGGAGGCCTATAGAACTAGAGGGAGCTAGTAGTAGAGCCTTAGACCCTTAAAGGAATTTAAGGGCAACACTTAAATTTATAAGTAATTAGTAAGATTAATAATTTAAAGCACTAATAGTAGTTAAGAGAATAGGATTATTTTATAGATAGAAGGAGTAATTTTACCTATTAGTTATAATTTTAGGAGACCTAATAGCCTATAGAGGAGGGGTTATTTACCTTAAAATAGGACTAATTTAGATAACTATTAAAGGAAGACGGATTAAGATATCTTTTAATATTCTACTATTAGGACGGGATAAGGTAATATTAAGTATACCTTAGTTATAAGAGTATAATCTAAAGATTAATTAGATTATAGGTTAGGTTAATATTAAAGATACTTAACGCTATAAGATATAATAATAAACTAAGATGGTATAGTATTAAGTTAGAGTAATATATAAAGAGACTAAGCGAGGCTTAAGTTATATACTAAAGAGATACCATAAGTATGGCAAAAAGTTATAGAGCCTAAAAAGTAAAAAGCTAGTAAATTATATAGTATAGGACTATAAGATAGAGTTAGAACTAGGAATAAGTCTAAGGTTCTTTCTAACCTATAAGCTTACTTAAGAGGAGTTAAGAGCACTTAAGGAGTTTATATAGGAAAACTTACGAAAGGGATATATTAGACTATTATAGTTATTAGCGGGATATCTAGTACTATTCGTACTAAAGAAGAATGGAAAACTTAGGCTATATATTAACTATAAATAGTTAAATAGCATTACTCGGAAAGATAGGTATTCTTTACCTTTAATTAGCGAAATTTAAGATAGGATAGGTAATACGTAAATTTTATAAAAATAGATCTAAGATAGGCGTACTATTAGATTAGAATTAAGAAAGGCAATAAATATAAGGCAGCCTTTAGGTTAAAGGAAGAACTATATAAACTATTAGTTATATAATTTGGGTTAATAAATATACTAGCGATATTTTAAAAGAGAATTAATAGTGTGTTAGGAGAATACCTTAATAACATTATTATCTACTTAATAACTAAGGAAGACTACAAAGAATACGTTAAATAGGTCTTAAAGAGACTATAAGAAGAATAGATGCTAGTAGTAATTAAAAAATATAAGTTCTTTATAAGAAAGACCGATTTTGTTAAATTTATTACTAAATTAAGTTATATTAGTATAGACCTAAAGAAGATTAAAGCTATAGTAAGTTAGTAAAAACTAAAAAATATAACGCAGTTAAGGTTATTTTTAGGAGTTTATAACTATTATAAAAGGTTTATAAAGAAAGAGGAATTATAGGTATAGGGAGATAAGTAGAAGAGGCTGTTTAAGGAACTTAAGGAGTTGTTTACCTAAGAGCCGATCCTTAAAATCTATTAACTAGGACTAGATATAGTGTAGAAATAGATATATTAGACTTTATACTAGGAGTATACTTACTATAGAAGTATGGAAATATATAGCATCTAGTAGTATACTATAGTTAGAAGATAATATTACTGGAACTAAACTATAATATTTATAATAAAGAGCTGTTAGGTATAATTGCAGTACTTAAAAAATAGAGAGTATTCTTATAAGGCGTAAAGAAATTATTTATAGTTAAGATAGATTATAAGAACCTAACGGAGTTCCTAATAATAAAAGAACTTAATTAAACATAGGTTAAATAGGTAGAGATACTTATAGAATACCATTTTAAGATTTAGTATACTAAAGGAACTAAGAATGTAAGAGTAGATGCACTTAGCAGAAAAGCTAAATTATAAAATAATAAAAAACTATTAGGAGTAATGCTATGCAAAGATAAGGATAGATTAATTAGATATAATTACTCTAAGCTAGTAGTAACTTAAGAGGATAATAAACTAGGAAGAGTTTACGAGATACTAGAAAGCTTTTAGGTATAAAGAATTCTAGAAGTACAGCTAGAAGATCTATAGATGGAAATATATATAAGAACTAAGAAGTAAAGTATATCCTAAAAAGCATCGCAGAATATTTTATAGAGGATTTCTATAAGGGAATAACTTAAGGACATAACGGAGTAATAGGCTTAGTGTTAAGACTTTAGGAAGAATATATTATTGGCGGAATCTAGGGTATTACTAAAAAAGTAATAAAAGAGTATTTAAATTACTAAAGGAATAAACTAATGAAGTATAAGCTATACGGAGGGCTATAACCTATTAAAATACTAGGAAGACTATAGGAGGTTATATTATAGGACTTTATTATTAAGTCATTAAAGTTAAGAGATCCTATTACCGAATAGGAGTACGACGTAATCTTTATAATAGTGGATAAGTTAACTAAATAGGGCTACTTTGTAGCATATATAGAAGAAATCGTAGGATGTCGCTAAAATCTATATTAAGGAAGTATTTATAAAATACGGAGCACTAAGCAAAATTATATTAGATAGAGATTTAAGATTCGTAGTAGTATTCTAAGAGGTATTTTCAGCGGAATAAGGAGTTCGCGTAGTAATATTAATAGTATATTACCCACAGATAGACAGTTAAACTGAAAGATTAAATTAGACACTAGAGCAGTATCTAAAATATTATATTAATTACGTATAGAACAATTAGGTATTGCTACTATTAGTTATATAGTTTATATATAATATAACACCATAAGAAGGAATAGGTATATTACTATTTAAGGCGAATTACAGATATAAGCTAAAAACGTTATTGTTACTATAGTAAGTAAAGAAGATAAGTAGTATAGTTAAAGAAAGAATAAAAACACCAATAAATCTTTATATAGACCTTACGAAATTAGCGAAAACAGTATAAAAAAGGATAAAAAGGTACTATAATACTAAGAGATCTAAGGGACTAGATCTTAAGGAGGGGGACAAAATATAGCTACTATATAAAAATTTTAAGAGTTGACGACTAAGTAAGAAATTAGACTATGTTAGACTAGGACCTTTTAAAATCGCATAAAGGATTTTACTGGTTATATTTAAGTTAAACCTACTAGCTAAAATAAAAATTTACCCTATATAGTATATTGTAATGCTAAAGCTAACATATAGGAATATTAAGCTACTAATTTATAAGGTAGATACGTATAGAGGATAGGAAGAAGATAAATAGTAAGTTTTAAAGATCGTTAGTTATAAGAACGTTAACAATAAAATATAGTATAAGGTTAAGTAGATAGGCTATAATAAGACTACCTAAAAACTACTATAGAACCTAAAAAACGCTATAGGAAAGGTATAGGAGTATTAAAAGAGAATGGGTTAGGTAATATTAAGAAGGAGCTAAAATAAAAAAATTAGTTAAGGGTAATAGACGAGCTAGATTATCTAAAGGATCTACTACTAGTGTACTAGTTATTTCCGCCTTATCTTAATTAGAATTCTTTTTAGCCTCCTTAGCCTTAAGCTTATAGAGACCTTACTTAGTAAGACGCTACTCCTTAGAGCGTACATTTTTATAACCCTTTTTAAGACAGACTAGATAAGCACAAGTAGTCTATTAAGCTTTAAACACTTTCCGCTCTTTAGCACAAATCTACTCCCCGTTATTACGCAGCTTTTATACTTTAGTAAAAGTAGTAATAAGTTTATCTTTAAGGTAAGACGCCTTAGATTAAACACGGGACCCTAAGATAAATTAGATAAGGAACTAGACAGCTATAAAGAATAATAAAACGCGTATATTTAGTATTAAAGACGGATTAAACGTTATAGGATAACCGTATATTCACTTACGTATACCTAGTATATAAAGAAGGTTAGTAACTAAATAGAGCCGCGATTGCAATATATACTAAGTTCTTCTCTGCATAATAAGAATAGGACGGCATAACTTTACTAAGTAAAAGAATAATAGTTACTAGCTAATTACGATGATTAGATATAGAGGATTTAATAGGAGGTATTAAGAATAATAAAGGTTATTAAATTAAAGATAGGAATGCCATACCTCTAATAAACGACTTAGAGATATAAGATATCTTTAAGGACAAAGATAAAAAGGAGGGGGATGGTGTTATGGACCTTATATTAGTAATAGTAGCACTATTAAGGAGAGATATAAATAGACTAGTAGTAGAAGTATAGGAGGTACTAGAACTAGTTAAATTATAGAATAAGGGGTAGCTAAGTTACGTAGTTAGTTACGTTATAAGTTTAAAACGTAAAAACGTAGGAATATAGAAATGTAGGATATACTGACGTACTTAGTACATTTCTTAGGCGCAGTATTATGTACTTAAAAAACCACAGTCCCTACCTAGATAGTTCTCTTCTTTATAGTAAATCTTAGAATATAATTAGAGTTAATCTGTTAGGCAACCACTCTACTAGCTATTATTACGTTGTTAACTTCTTATTTACCTATACACCTAGCCTATTAATAAGTCTACCGTAGTTCCTACTATAAGGCTTCGTTATATGTTAAAGATACTTAATTAGAAGTTTACGGAGCTATATTAAATTAAGAAGAAACTAAGTCTATACGCCTATAATTTTAAACTACTTACTAAAATAAAAATATATCTAATATTTTATATAAGCCTACTATAGTCTTTAAACGGTAAACCTCTAACTTATAAAGTACCGCTACTACCTTTTATAATTATTAATAATGGTAACAGTTCTTACTTTATTAACTTAATTAATAATATATAATAGAAAACACGATTAAAATACTTTAAACTTCTTATTAAGTAGAAAGAATATAAAATATAAAATATAAACCTAGAAACCCTATAAATAGATTAAGGCCGGCGTACCTTCCCTAGTAAAAGAATTCTATAAGGCCTATTCTTCGCGGCCTATTTTTGCCAAATAGACGCAATATAAAGGTAAATAATTACTACCTAATATAAATATAAAAAATATAATAGTAGGAAGCTTAAAATTAAAAAGAACTTAAAATATATTATAACGTTTATAATATAATTATATAACACGCAAAATATTAAGGAACTTTAACTAGCAGTTAAAGTTATTTTAATTAGTTAAGAATTGCCTTACTAAGACCCTCTATAAAGATATTAGTTTTATTTACCGCCTTAACTTATTACAAGACTTAGTTAATTAAGGCATAAGCGCCATAAAGAACGTATACAAGCCTATATAATTAGTAGTCTATTAACGAGGATATTAAGCTAAGGAGAGAAAGTAGAAAAGGATATATCTATATATATATATGCCAAGGCTTAAGCGAGCCTCCCAACTAGATCCGTTGCGGTGCCGTAACATAACTAAGCTAATAGCGATTTTTTTATCTTAGGGATAGAAAATCCTAATTGGTCTATTTAACGATAAAACTAGTAAAACCCTATACCGATACCTAACGTAAGTATATAAACGCGATAAGTCATAAGTTTTAACTAAAATTAAATTATTTTGGGCCTTTGGCTAAAGGGAGGGGTACTATAATAAGACTAGCCTAGTTATAGTAGGAACGTCTTAGTAAAATACTTAACTAATAAATTCTAATACTTTAACAAAATTCTGCCAACTTTTGCTAGTTTAATTAACTTCTGCTAAGTTTTATTAGATTAACTAAATTCTATTAAAGTCCGTTAAATACCACGTGCGTATATACGCATGTATTGATTACTAAGACCCCTAACTATTTAATTATAAAATTCTCTTATTATTCCTTTCTATTACGGCTTATATAAATACCTCTAAACTAAAGCTTATAGAATGCTGTATTATGAAGATACTAAGCTAAAAAGAAGGAAAAAAGGAGTCGCTAGGACTAAAGTAAATAAATATATAGGGGCAGCCGCTAAGGCGCTAATAATAGGCAAGCCAATTGTAGGTCGGTAGAATTTGGCAGAATTCAGCAGGTAATATGCCATAGCGCCGTTATATTACCCCCCCTTTAAAAAGAAAGCCTGCCCTTAGGCTTAGTTAGGAATAAGACAGCACTAGGCTTATAAAACGCGAGATTACAAAATATAAGATAAGGAGAAGAAGAAGACGCGAGTGCGTCAGGGCTAAGTATAAAAGTCGACCGTAGGTTATATAGAAAGCAATAGGCTAAAAAGGCTACTAAAAATCTTAGTAAGGATCTAACTAATTAGACAACTTTAACTGGTAGTTAAAGTTCCTAAATATCTAAAGTTTTACAGTACCGGTAGAAATGGTATAACTTAGCAGGATTTAGTAAGTAGTTATATTAGGGCTTTAGGGCGTTTTTATCCCTATATTCTTTTAGTAGCTTATTATCTTTATTATACTAGCATTCTATCTACTTATCTAGGTACTTTAGGGGTCCGGGCATATTAAGACATTAGTTATAAAACCTTTTAAGCTTTTAGAAGTAGTCTATAAAGTTCTATATAGGGTACTAGGTTAGGTCTAAGTCGTAAGCCTTCTATTAGATTTAGTATTTTATTAACTTCCTATTTACTATTACCGTTTACTTAGTTAGTAGGGGGGGCTTATTCTTTTATCTGGGTAATAGGTCGTTTATAGTCTTCTATAGCTTATTTAGCGAGAAAATAGGGTAAACCCTAATTAAATTTAGGAGCTTTACTTTATATAAGTTGCCTACCTTTTTAAAGACCTTATATAGTCTTACTATTTAGCAGTCTAGCTTATAGCCAAGTCGTTTAGTTTTCTAATTCCTTATTACAACCTAGACTATATTACTAGGGGCAAAGTTAGGTTCTTAATAGTGTTTGTTTACCTACTATTCTATTAACCTCTAGGCTTTTTCTAGGTTCTTATAAACTACTACCTAGTCTTCCTCTAAGCGCTTAGCGTACTATTAGGCCTTACTATAGGATAGCTTCTCTTATATAGTCCAGGGTTTTTTTTAGCCTTTTCTAGTTAAAGCTTTTATGGGGTAAGTATCTTATTTCTAGCCAAATTAGAGCAAACCCTATAGAGTTATAGAATAGGGTTGCTTGGGTATAGTCTATTAAGAGTAGCAGTTTAGACCAGTTATTTTAGAAGTAGTTAATAAAGGGCCTAAGCCTCTAGTCTAGATTTTAATTTATAATCTCCGTCTAACTGTTTATCTAAAGGTAGTAGGCTATAGAAAGCTTTAGCTTAATACCTAGAATCTAGGTAAACTCCTTTTAGAAGGCTAATATAAACTATGGCCTATAATTAGATATAATAGTATCTAGTAGTTTATAAATTTAGTAGATATAGTAGATATATAGCCAGGCTACCTCTTTAGTATCAATCTTCTTATAATAGGGAATTAAGAATAGGCGTTTACTAAAGCGGTTAATTATAACTAGAACTATATTATATCCATTATAGTCTATAAGTAGTTTATAAAAGTCTATAAAGATATACTACTAAGGGCGCTTTAGTATTAGGAATAGCTTAAGTAGTCCTAGGGTTTTATCTTATAGAGTTATAGCTCTTTAGCAGCCTTCGTAGTTCTATATATATTAATTAATACTTATAACTATTTTTAGCTAGTAGTAGCTACAGTTAATAATTTTACGGGTCTTATTCTTGCTAGGGTATGCTATAGAAACTTAGCAATAAGCTTCGCGGATTAGTTTAGTCTATAAATTATTAATATTAGGGACTATAAGCCGCTCCTAATATAGAAGCAATCCTTCCTCCGTTTTAAAATTGGGGTTTTCTTTTACAGCTTAATCGCGGAGGGCCTTTAGAGCGGTAGCTATATGGTTTATAGTTAAAAGGTAGTTAATTAGCCCTATTAGTTCGTCTAAGGACTCCTCTATTAGTGCTAGCTTGTTTTACTAAGAGTTTAGCTCTTTAAGGATCTATAAGTTAAGCTATTTAGGATAAAGAAGGACGCGCGTCTAATATTAGGTCTTTAGCTTATCCTAAGGTCTTACGTCTTATTCTCTTCGGGTTAAGGTATTAGCCTTAAAGTTTTACTTAATAAAACAATATATAATCGTAAAGAAAAATTAGGGGAGTATTTTAGCCTACTAAGCTTATTATTTAGTAAGCTGCTTTATAGTTATAAAGTACTCTAAAGCTTTATAATCTATATATATTTTAGCGTTTAGATTATAATTGCTGCTATCCCTATACCCTTAATTAGATTTAAGCCCATTCTAGTATATATAAAGTTATTACTTAGTTAGAGCTTATTAACGAATCTTAATTAATTGTTAATAATATATATAGTGGTTCCGTTATTAAGAATTATGCTATTATATAGCTTATAGTTAGTGCCTGCTTTATAGACACCTGCTTAATATACAGTAAAGGTACTATTGTTTTTCTTTTAATTTCTATTTAGGCTTTATATAGCTTCCCCTTTTAAAGCTTTCTTTTTTAAAGCTTCCTTACCTAAGACCTACTGCCTTATCTTCTTAATTTTTAACTTAGTCCAGTCTAACGCGCTTATAATTTTCTTCTTAACCTTTTTAGCCATATCTTTATCTAATTTTCAATCCTTTAATTAAACCAATTCGTTAATATAAGGACAATCTTAAAACTAGTAAATATCTTCATAGTAGTATAATAGGGCGTATTTCTTCCGTAATATTCTAAACGGTATAGTTCTAAGAGTTTTGTCCTTTAGAGCCTTAGGAGCTTTATCCTTAGGAGCTCTATTAATTAACTTACCCTAAAAGCTTACTATATTAGCGCTAAGTTAATCTCTATTTATTAATAGTTCTGAGATATTTTAACTAATCAATATATAGATATTATATAGTCGCTAGCCTAGTCGTGTTTATCAAATTTAGCCCTTTACGTTAAGGCCTAATTTAGTAATACTAACTCTATTGCTAGTAGAAAGTCTTTAATTGCTTAATCGCCTTATATATTTAGTAGGTTAATCTTTTAGCAATTAATATACGTTTTCTCCTACTACTAAAGCCAGGCCTTAAAGTTCTAGTTCTTTAGGCCCTTTTTAACCTTAGCGTATTAAGTGGCTAGATAGAGCTAATATGCTATATTAGTAGGGGCAACCCTTTTTTTAAGAGCTACTAGCGTGTTATATACTAAGTCAATACCTAATATATAGGTGTTAAGGTTCCTAGCTACTATATTAGTAATATAGCTTTATAGAGAGGTTAAAGCTATTTTATACCTCTTATAGAGAATTTAAAGCTCGTCCTTCTTATCCTTAAAAAGGGCCGCATATAATATTATTCCTGGCTTTATATCTTAAGGCCTAAAAAAGACTGGTTTAAGTAAACGGGGCAACTAATCCTGTTTAGTTAAGGGGTTAACGTATTCCCATACGTCTCCTATTCGAGCGCGAAGCCTAATAAGGTCAATTTATTTGTCCCAATTAGCTTGGTTCGATAATATTACCGTCATAGTAACAGCTTGAGTAGGTTAAGAAGTTATATTAAAAGGTGCTTGCAAAGATAGACGGAAGATTTAGTAATGAAACAGTAATTTAATAAGGGGTAGAATCAATTTAATTAATTAATTAGTTAAATAGGTGCAGTATGGCAAGTTACCCGGGCTTATAACTATTAATCAATAGTCTATATACCAATTATAAGACAAGAATAAGGACTCTATTGCAAAAGGCTCTAGAGCCTCACTATATACACTAGATATGTGGCAAAGACTAACGTCGACACTAACGTCGATTTGAAACTGTTACCTCATAGCCACTTAATCGACGTTGCTAGTAGGTGATGAAAGGGTGATGGGAGTAGTATGAAGTCATGAGGTGATAGGCAACTAGAACAGGAACAGGGTAATCATCAAAATCTGACCTCGATCGACAGGTTCGACCAGTGATGTCAATGGTTAGGTTACTCTTTGGATTGGTTTAGTTTAACTAAAATCTTGAGAGTAACCGGTTCGTCGATTTCATTGGCTCAATTTGGATCGGTTATTAGGTATTTTAATAAACCGGTTATCTAATAAAACCAGATAGCTCTGGCCACAATATAAAACGAGCCTCTGCACGAGCCTCTGTATAAGCCCCGACTAAGCCTTACCCTATCCCTTAACCCGCCGAGTTACGTCTATCTGTTATCGATAAGGATTTGGCCAATCAGATCAATAGGATCAAATCGCCGTGCTTAGGAATATAAGGCTGGCGATATCCACCAAATATTATATAAATATCATATAAAACAATCTATATAGCTTATTTCTTAGAATTAAGTCGTTTAATATAAGGTAGCTAATACTCGTCCTTTCTATAGAATGGAATCCGATATATTTTACACCTAAAATGCGTCCTTAGCGCTCGTAGAGGCCTCTTCCAGTCTTTACTATCTCGTGGTTTTTATATAGTATTTGGTAAAAGCTTTAATAGAGGCTTCCTTAATCGTTTATAGTGTTCCTAAGACAATCTTTAAGCTTATATGCATGCAGAATAGTTCTTTAGCTTTAACTAAAGCTTCTCTAGTATATGTAGCTCTGTAGGATACTATATAATATTATTTATAGAACGCCGTAAGGGGTGTTAAAAAGCTCGTTTCTACTTTTGCGCTAAGTGATTAAATAGGGCGTCGCGGAGGTCTCTTCTAAATTGTTTATAGCCTTCTTAATAAGTTACTTCGTGATTAGTAGGATGGTAAGAGGATAGTAGGTAGGAGTTACTAAGGACTATATTTAGTAGGAAGTAAAATAAAGGGTTCTACGTCTTTCTATATATCCTCTAAGTGTTAAAATATAACTGTAGTTAATTAGCAATATCTACGCCGCCTATATATAGATTGTAGTAAAATATAAAGGTAGGAATATATAGAGTCTTAATTACCTTATTGCTAAAGACTTTACAAGTTATTTAGGCGCTAGTTTAGGTAAGGGGAGGACGTTTTTAGGTAGTTTCTTTTATTAATTAACCTGGTAATGTATAACGTTATTAGTATAAAAGGCGTAAAATAAGACAGTACTTACCATCGTCGACTATACTTATAAAAAGCACTATATTAGCGTCCTTTTAGGCAAACTCTATAACCTAACCGTCTTTGGAAGTTACTGTATATAATATACCCTATTCTATTTAAGCTGTATAAGTTAATTTAAGGTCAGCAAGCCTTTAGTTAATTTGCTCTATAGTAACCTTAACATTTTTTCTATTACCTGCATTTACTAATATATTACCCTCCTCTCCTCCCTTCTTCTCCCACTCTGTTTTAGTAGTTTAGACAGTTCCTACTCCTCTAATACTAAGCCCTTAAAGTTATATAAGAAGCTTAACGCTTATAAATAGATTATTAAGCTAAATAATATGCTTTCCTAGAGGATAAAGGGCCTTATTTAACTCTATATCGCGCTAAGTAAGTAGATTAAGCACTACTACCTACATTTTTAAAAAGCCTTCCTTAGTAAATATCTTATCTAGATTAACTAGGCCTACCTTATTACCTCTTACGTGCTAAAGCTAATTAAGTATATAGCCCTTATTCGCCAGGACCTATATTTTAAAGCCTTTAGGCGTTAGTTTAGAAGGAATATTAATAATTTTAGAAGCGCGGCCTATAAAGCGTTTAATTGTCTCATTAATAGTAAGGTGCGTGCTAGGGCTATAAAGCTTCCTACAGGTAAGCCAAATGTGTTTAGTAAGCTTATTAACTCTATTAAATGTGGATTATAGTATAGGATTGTTATCCGGCTATAGTTCTGTGCACTAAAAGTAATAATTAAGCTGTTTAAATTATACTTAGCTTATATATTTTTTAATAATATACTCTAAGCTAGTAGTATCTAAAGAGCCCCAGTAGTCCTTAATGGATAGTTTATATATAAGGCCTATATAAATAAGCACACTAAAATACGCCTAGAGTTCTTCCTTATATATTAGCTGCCATAAGCGTGCCTGTAGCCTTTCGCCGTCTAACAGGTATAGCTCTATATATTTATTCGTCCACTCTACTAGCTTATTTACAATCTTATCTATAAAGAATTAACCAAATATAGCAAATGGATCGCCTCGATTAAGGGTAGGAGGTAGATTTGGGGTGCTATAGTTATCGAAATCGTTAAGATACAAAGGCTTAAAATTAGGCAGCTCCTATAGCTCTAGGGGTGGTTTTTTAGCTACGCGATTTGGCCGAACATTATATTAAGTTGGCTAAACAAGGTCTATATCATTAGAAGTACGATAGGAAGGCATAGTTAATGGTAATGTATTGATCAAATCCATATAGGCTATACGCGTAGTTTTGATTCTGGTGTTCTGCACGGACCACCTACTAGATGGACGCCGGCGGGTTAAGGGATAGGAATAAGCGCTACAATCTAAATAGGGCTAGCCTTTGCCAAGGCAAAAAAACACACGCTAAAACACGCTAAAACACGTAAATAAACACTTTTAAGACGTGTTATCTGGTGAATCTGGTTTAACTGGTTCTGTAACCGGTTCAAGCCTCAAAATTGTATTTTGGATTGGTTTTGGCCTCATTTTTGAAACCTAACCTAACCGCTGACATCACTGGGTTCGACATCGCTTGGATCAGCCGTCCGCGTGCCACAACGGTGCCGGACGCAGGACAGAAGCGGAACAATAACAACATTTTTTGACTCATTAGCAGATTCACAACTCTTATAGGTTACAGCTATTCTTTCTTCATTTTATTAACTGGTATCTCTGTCAGTAAGAGCTAAAATTGCCCTCGGGACGAAATCACGCAGTTTGGGTTAGGATTAACGGAGATTAGAGTGTACCTGTTTGGAAGCCGAGCCTCTGGGAGACAAGAAAATCGCAGTTTAAATCTCCTGGCATAATCGATCCCATGAACTCTGTAACACTAACTTGACACCGCAACCGTTACTTTATCACAAAGTCCTGCATTCTGCAGCGCTTAGGCTCGTTCGACTCGAATGGAACGTGATAGGCTTCGAAAACGCCGATACGTTCGAAATAGGAGTCGTTTGGAGACCCTGCGACGACCAAAAAGTAACAGTGTTTGAGTCCCTTGTCCCCTCTAGCAAGTGTCAACAACGCTTTACAAGTTAAATTGAAAACTTTCAGCGGTCGAACATTGAAGAAAACCTCAGAACAAACCACGGTATATGCGCCTGTCAATTTCATGAAACGACAGGCTAAGTTGGGCCAATCTTGGAGAACTCTAACTTCTGGAAGCCATTCAATATCAAATGCAAACGTCCTCATGTGTAAGAATTTAGGGTCGTTTCCTGCTGTGGTTCGCGCTAAAATTGCTTTACGATCACGTTCCCACTCAAATCTCTTTCCATCTGCAAACTCTACGGCGATGCTGACGAAAGTCGGTACTACGTTCGGTGGTCTGGTCGAAGGTTCAGACAGGCGGAGAGTGGGCCAATTGGCCGTCCAGCCAGCCCAAGTCCAACTGGGAAAGGCATATCGACGTTCGGCTACGCCGCTGACTCTCCACATTAGCTCCATGACAAGCTGCTTCTTCTTCACTATTGGAAGACCAGCAATACTTGCAATGATATGCCCGCGACTCTGGAATTCCTGCGTGATACCCCGAAAAGCCGATAGGGCATCAGACTCGTAAGAAAGGTGACGTTGCGCATATTCTTTAACCCGTTCAACTAGATCGGCTCTAGAACTTCCGATGCCTTGGTATGGAAGTGCGGTAAAGTCGTACGGACCACTTTTAACTGGGATGGGAAAACTTTCCATGCAGTGTATTTCCTGGCATTGGAAGTATGTCTGACATTCTGCGAATATAAGCCGACGGCGGGAGAGGAGGGCCTCCTGATATGTCCAGCCCCTCGAATTCCACTTTGAGTTGCGGATCTCTTTAACGACGGACATCTCCTGGGGAATGAGAGTGCAATTTTCCAACCTAAGAGACGGCCTTGCTCTGCGCAATCCAGGGTTAACACCCGGGAGGCCATGCTCTGGACCCGAGCCAGCAGCAGCAATTATTGTGAGGCTTGAATTCTTATATATGCTCCCCATTATATTGATCAGACGTGATTTCTCTTGTTCGTCATTCTGGGGAATGCAATAAAGGTCAATCCAGAGATATCTCTGTCCTAGCGAGCATACAACTTGGATTGCATCACTGACCGTACGAGGAAGATCCTCGAAGGGCCGGTCAGCGACGAAACCATGCCGCTTCTGAGAGCCCCACTGCATTATATTATTAGTGTCTGTAGTCGTTGAGTCCAGGGTATTCAGGGACAATTGCTTACAACATAGCTGAGCGTTGCGTATGCGGTTCTGCTGTCCGGAAGCGGCACAATCTTGCGTGCCTGGCAGTCGATCACAGTGAGGCTAGGCGTTGACATTTGCCCGTTGCAAAGCGGGCCGTGACGCTGTTCACAAAGTGTGATCCAGTTTTTGATTCTACCCCAATCAATTTCTCTAGATGTGTCTCGAACGGGGAATGAATCATCTGGGGCAGCGCGGGTTCTGTGCTTAACTTCTAGCGCGAATGATCTTTCGAACTGGGACCAATTCTTATCGCCTGAGACAACTGCATCATCTGCGATAACTGCTAGGAGGACAATTTCTTCGAACTTGTACTCTTCTGGAAGATACGAAGGATTAAAATTTTTTTGGCGATTAATTGCGGAGTAGCCTCTGAGATGGTGGAGATTCAAATTTTTTAAATAGGAATCATCTTGCCGCATACTGAAGAGAAATGTACACAGACGACATTTTGACTCGGGATCAACGTGAGATAAGTCGTAGGTCTTGTAACCGTTTACCAGATCGTAGACGGGATCGTGCCAGGACTGGATTCTGTCGAAGTCGATCCCCTTACATCCATTGCAAAGTGTTTGATCTAAAGAGCAGTCTTGGGATCGATCACTTTCCTGCATTTTCCCGGAATGAGGCCTTTCCGAATGTTGCTTTCGCCGTTTAGAACGTAAAAATTTCAGAAGACGTTCTCCCGGTCCTACAGCTCTGTTTCGGCATGGACGGTCGGCTGTGCTGCTCGTCGGGGAAACCGAATTTCGGAGTTGAACTGACACTAGGGGCTGTCACCGCGTGGGAGGAGAAGGAGAGAGGGTAAGCTCCGCAAGTTTGCGCATGTCAAGTCGTACGAGCATGGGCGGTGGATTTGATGGAGGAAATGTTGATTAAGGAGGGAGAAAACCCTCGACATGAGAAGTGAAGCTAAAATATAGGATTGCTGCCTAGTGGTGGCGATGACGCGGCCAGCTGCAGTGTTGCCTTGTAGCTTTATATCTTTAACAGCGCAGCTTCGAAAGGGTGTAGGAGATGTTACACCGCCACCACTGGTAGACCGGCCTACATCCTGCCTACATCATTGATGCAAAATCGGGGCTCTGAATAAGTTAAATTAAGTAGAGGCTTGGGCAAGCTTTAGAATCAAGCCAATACTAAAAGTGGCTTGGCTTGGGTGTCGGAGAAGCCACGGGTGTCGGCGGCGCTTTACTAAAAAATCACTAGAAGAGCCCGGCTAAACCCAAAAAGGGGCGCCTAGGATAGAGCTTACTAACACTTCACGCTTTATATTGCATATGGTCGACCCTACGCAATCGGAGGTATTATAATGCCATTTAAAGCGAGTTTCTTTAATGCGCTAGGATTTAGCAGGCACCCTGCTAAATAACCCCCTAAATTCTACCAGTTGCAAAAAAATATTTAGGTGGCGTTAGTAAGGTCTAGCAGGGTGGGGTAATTATGTACTAAAGATTTTTGGGGGCCATTTAGCGGGGTAGCCACTAAATCCTAGCGTATCAAAGAAAGTCGTTTTAAGCGGCATTTGTGGGCTGCGATCAAAAGAGAGTTTGTGAAGGGGAAACCGATTTTGCAACCAACTGTACAGTTGTCAATAGCATTACTGTATTAGGAGCATGTTGGCACTAGTCGGGCGTTCTCTCACCGTCGACCAGGGTCTGGGCGCAAAGGGAGGTTCAGCCCACTAATCTTATTCCAGCACACAGGGACGACTGTGTATGCTAGGAGAGGAAAGATAACCCGCAGCCACAGCCACAACAGCCACAAGCACAGTAAGTTTAGAACACGAGCTGTACGAGTGTAAACGAGGCACTAAGGCACTAAGGCACAAATATCAATAACATATACCATAATTTTGATTTTATATATATACTACTGTTACGGGACGGGGGCAATGGCTACAGAGTGTATGTATTCAAGGAGTCTACAAGACGTTGCGCGATCGATCGTAAGGGTTGAGGGCGTAAGGAGGTGATAACGTGTTCTACCACTCACCTGGCAACACCACTCACCTAGCCACCCCAAAAACCACCAAAAACCACAAAAACTGCACCTTGATATCTCTACAACGGCTTAATAATAAATTCCGAAATTTTATAATTATCCTTTTGTGCCTACGTTAAGACTTTTAATAAAGTTATAATGTAATAAGCCTGGCCGTTATTAAGATATCGGGTTTTAGCCCCCAATTTTAAGCTAAATTGCGATATTTTTAAATCTAATAAGAGGTTTAAAATAGGTTTTAAATAGGTATAAAAGGCTAATTATAAAATTATAAAATTTATTATTAAGCCGTTGTCGAGATATTAAGGTGCAGTTTTTGTGGTTTTTGGTGGTTTTTAGGGTGGCTAGGTGAGTGGTGTTGCCAGGTGAGTGGTAGAACACGTTATCTCGGTCCCAGACGATCAGCCAATCATAAGCTGCTTACATAACAGATTAATCATCTTATGTTGTTGTCGTCTGGTACACGGTTCGGAAATTTGTTAGTCCCTCGCGCCAATTTGTATGTAATTCTTATACAAACTCGCGCGCCATACTAAATTTTTAGCCATTAATTAACAACGAACCAACGCCTTTATAAATAATCGGCCAACGTTATGTTTGAGAGCTTTGCAGGGCGATTCTAATGCTACCAAAATTATTGCGAACGGCTTGGTGGTTATTGCTACATTTTACCTAAAATATTACCACCAAAACAGTAAACATTCAGCTAGAGCCACTAATTCTTAATATTTATAGTAGATAAACACCTAAATAGCTAATGCATTGTATCTAGACTAACTCTGGGCCTTATTACCTGCTTTA
>Ga0307515_10003687_pt1 | contig 32179 bp, 2 predicted proteins | sample 17_EM_MG_FD_194513 | JGI IMG/M metagenome (GOLD analysis project Ga0307515, IMG submission 194513) | Populus trichocarpa ectomycorrhiza microbial communities from riparian zone in the Pacific Northwest, United States - 17_EM | ecosystem: Host-associated > Plants > Roots > Unclassified | place... | reverse complement strand
TACCTAGATAGTTCCTTCCTTATAGTAATTCTCAGAATATAATTAGAGTTAATCTGTTGGGCAACCACTCCACCAGTTATTATTACGTTGTTGACTTTAATTTACATCACCTACACACCTAGCCCATTAACGAGCCCATCGTAGTTCTTGCTATAAGGTTCCGTTACACTATCTAGCTTATAAGGTAGGATATTATCTAGGCCTTCCCAGGTAATATAAAGTTATTTTAGTATCTAAGTATAGCGCGTTAATACGTTATTGCAGACAAAGTTTCTTTTAGGGTAGGATATTATTAAGGCCTTTCTAGGTAGGGTAGGGTAAGCTTAGTATAATGTTATAGCTTAAATAAATGCCTCTAAACTAAAGTTTAAACAAATACTGTATTACGAAGATACTAAGCTAAGAAGAAGAAAAAGGGGTTGCTAGGACCAATATAAATAAATATATAGGGTAAGCCGCTAAGGCGCTAGCTTTGGGCAAGCTAATTATAAGTTAGTAGAATATAGCAGAATTTGGTAGGTAATGTGTAATAGCGCCGTTACAGGAAATATACTAAATAATTATATTCTCTAATTCTTAATAAAGGATAATGTTAGTGGGATTTAAACTTACAATCTATTAAGTTTAAAGTTAGTATATATTTACCTATACTACCTATATACCTTTAGTAGTTACTTTTTACCTAAAATTATTTTATTTATATACCCTTCTACCCCCCTTTAGTATTGTATAATATACCCCTTATATACTTTCCCTTATACAACTATAAGAGAATACTTAGAATCTTATAAGCTGCCAAGTCCTTTACGCATTTTAATACTTTAAGTATTTATGGAGTAGTACTTATACGATCTTATGGAACGTGACGTTAAGAACCTAAAAATACTCTCTTTAGCTTATCGCTTATTCTAGGTATTAAGAGAACTTTAATTATAAGCTATAAGAGTTATAGAAATCTTATATACTAAAGAGGCTGGTTTTACTATTAAATAGCTGTTATATAGCTATTAAGCTAAATTAGATTTTTATTAATATAGTTATTAAACTTATCTAAACTCTACGGACGAGTATATTTTAAATAATACTAAAGACAAGCCGTATAAAAGGTAGAGAGGTTTTCTTTAGACTTTAAAGGCGACTTTTAAGTTTTCTTAGTTATATACAATATAGCTAAACCTAAAAGTATTACTTTCTTACGGAATCTCTCCTAGAGCTTTTATACGCTAAAAAGCTTCTTTTCTCCTTTAATATTAATATAATTGTTCTAATCTTTTAAGAAAGCTATATAACACTCTAGGTTAAGAACTTATACCGCTAGATAGTAGGGAGAATTATCTAGCTTCTTAATATACTTTATAAGCTTTTCCTTAGTATATTAGAGTTAAGGAGTTATAAAATTATCCTTAGCCTTAATAGCTATTACCTATGGAGAGGTTAGCTAAAGAAATATTAAGAGTATCGTATAATATACTAATGTGGTTTATATTATATCCTTAAAAATATTAACTAATTTTGAAACCCTCTCTAGTATTATATAATCTTCTTAAAGAAATAGAGTTACTTTATAGAAAGACTAAAGGAAATTATAAATTGTATAAAGATATATCTATTCGCTTATTAAGAGGATATTATCTTTTAAGTTATCCCTATAGTGCTCTGTATAGAGTTAAAGCCTAGCCTTTACCTTATCCTTTAGAGCTATATATAGCATAAGAAACCAGCTATTTCATCTTATACAGTTATTAAGAGAAACTATTTTACTAGTATATTTAATAAACTATATCATATAGTTAGCTAAGCTATAAATATAAATAATATAGTTTTAAAGCTTTCCTATTAGCCCTATGATATTTTAAATATTTTTACCTCTTTTACGCTTTTTATCTAATATTAGCTCTAATTCTTTATCCTTCTTTTTTTTAAACTAGCGGTAGTACTTATTATATAATTTCTTCTTTATTCTATTCCTTATCCTCTTTATTATATAAGTTTATAAGCTTCTTATCCTTTTTAAACTAAATAAAAAGGCTTAAATAATAAGATTAATAACATGCCCCTAATAGCAAATTCTTTAATATATTATAATCTAGTTAATTTTATACTTAAGGCTACGCTATTAGCAAATTATATAATAAAGAATATTATTTAATCTGGCATTATCGCCAATAAGAGCTCTAATCTTTATTTTAATACTATACTTAATAAGAACCAGACGAAGCGCCTTTTATTAATCTATACTACTTTAACTAAACACCGTATAAAGGGTAATTAAGGGGTTTTAGTATTTATCCTAAATATTAACAAAGCTAGCACAGATTTTAAGAAAAAGGGAATAACTTAGAGAGGTCTAGATATCTATAGTAAGGTAAATATTTATTTTTATAAATTAAAGTACTTTTTATACAATATCTTAACTCTTAGTAAAGTATTTAAGAATCTAGGCTGTAATCGTTAAGTAGTATATAAGGATAATTAAGGGTGCTTCTTAATCTAATGCTTTTATAAAAGTATAAAACTCTAGCCATTCTATATATAAGAAGGGAAGCCATTATATAATAATTAGATCTAAAAGTGCTTGCTTTATAGTATTTTAATATACTATACGCTTTAGAACCTTACCTTTAAGACCTTAAACTTCTCCTCTTGCTAAAAGCTTTTAATATAGTTCTAAAAGAGATCTCTCCCTTTAATCTTTTACTATTATACGCTCCTAGTTCTCTGCTAAATTCCATTCAATATTATATTTTTTAAAATAGCCTTATAATCCAACAGTTAAGGAATGGTGTCCTTTTAGGTCTTAAAAAGGATAGTATTTATAAAAGTAGCGTTTCTTTATATAAATCTTTTCTTCCTTTATTACCGTATAAGTATATTTATAAATTAAGGAGATTTATCTTAAGATCTTTATTATATAAGTAGTTAAGATTAAACCAGTATCAGCTTTAGTCTTAACGCCACTTAAAAGGGCAGAAAGTGTATTAACTTTAAACGAATTATTATTATTAAAGTTTTTAGGGTAAATTTTACTGGTACTAGCTATATTTATAGCGTTATATAATAGGGGGTAAAGGTTTAGTTTTATAGTTAAAATTTTGTGGATATCTAGATGTTATCTGGATATTATCCGATATTTAGGCTATCCTTAAATAGGATTATTATCCGCCCGACTAGATAGGATAATCTATCCTCCGCAGGTCTAGTTTATATTTTAGTATTCGCGTACAGGCCACAATCTTACGAGAGCCTTAACCGCGTATAGGATACTAATTTTTTTAAAGGCCTAGTCCCTATATATAGTGTTAGCTTAGTAAATAGTGTTTATCTAGGGCTATATAAGGTTCTTTATTATAATACTAATTTCTTTTACAAAGAAAGGGGTTAAAGGTAAAGTTTTAGGCTAGATAAGATATTTATTCTATATATTTAGTTATAAGCCTAAATAGGCCAGCTATTTTCTTTTTAAGATTATATTATAGCTTCCTAGGTCCGTAATAAGGAAGGGGATATTATATTGCCTTTATCTGTTAATATAAAGGTATATTCACAAAATAGCTGTAATAGGTGGCCCTATTTATCTATTATATCTATAAATAGGAATTAATTTAGGTAATTCTTTAAAGGGCGTATTTAAAAAGTTAGCCAGCTTTACGGCGTACTGGGTATCTATTAAGGTAAAGGTATTTACTTTAAAGTTAGCTAGGGTAGAGGTTAAAACCTAATATTTATTATAGAATATAGTATAAGAGATAGTGCAGCGTTTTTTACTAACTAGTTAACCTAGATTAATATATAATATATTAATCCCTTTTAACTCTAAAGAGGAGTCTTCCCCTAGTGTTCCTCTTTTTCTAACTCTATACTATCTTTCTAAATTAATAGAATCTTATTTATTTTTACTCCTATTAGGCAGTCCTTTATAAAGTGGTTTTTTTAGCCGTATAAAAAGTAAGCTTTTTAATTACTAAGTATCTATTTATAGGGGTCGCTATATATAGGCTGAGTATATACCAAGCCTATAGTAGGACTAGCTATATAGCTAGCTACTGGATTAATGGTAGGCTATCTGGCTAGTACTATAGGGGTTACTAATTATACTAGGGCACTACGGGCCGTCCTTAGAGTATTTATAGTCTAGTTAGGAGTTTCTAGCTTTATACCGCCTAGCTCATACTTTAATTTAATAAAGGCCTTAGTTTATAGCTAAGTAGTAGTCTATAAGTACCTTTAGTATCTATATAGTAGTAAAAACTAGTAGTATAGCGCGTTATAGGTCTAGGGTAAGCTTATTAAAGATATTTAGTATTAGGTCTTTATAGGGAATTTAGGCTTAGCTAGCTACGTATAGAAAGTGTATTTAAAAGGCCAAAAAGGTCTCTATTGTTTTTATATTTAGGCTTTTATATTTAAGGCGGACGTTCTATACCTTTAAGGGGTCTTTATAAATAGAAGATAGGTAATTAATTATCTCTTCCCTAAAGAGGAAGGGGTTTATTAAGTTTTAGGCGTATTACGGACGTGAATATATCTATATATCCCTACCGGTATAGCTAACAACCTAGGCCATTTTAGCTTAAATATTAGGGAAGTAATCTATATTAACTTTAAGCTTATTTTATAGTTAAAGCTTTTAATTATTAAATATAGAGCTAGTTCCGTTTATAAGTAATAAGGGGATTATAACCTTTGCGGATTATAATAATACTATATATTAGGCTAGGGCCTTAAGGATTATAGTAAGTCTATTTAATAGGTTATTGCTAAATATAGGGATGTCTCTAGTTTTAAGCAGTTTTTGTAGCTATTTAATTTTGGTATTAACTATAACAAATTCTACCTAGGGAGTTAGGATAATAATTATTTCTTTAGCTAAGGTATTTGTAGGTTCTATAGCTGCTTTACCAGCTACTATATTTCTTAGTATAGTAGTAGGGGTATTGAATAATTCTAAGTAATTTCTTTTAGGGTTTTAGTCTGTGCGTATCTAGTTTTTAGGGGTTTATTTATATTTCTTTTATATTCTATTTCTATATCCTAGGGTCCTATTCTATATTCCTATCCTATTTATAGTCTATAAATATATTTAAGTTCCTTCTTAGGAAGAAAAGGTAGTTAAGCTTTAGATAATATTAACAACTTAGTTAATTAAGGCATAAGTACAGCAAGAGGGACGCGCAAGCCTATATAATTATATTGTCTATAAATAAGAATTTAAAGCTAAAGAAAGAAAAGGAGAAGAATAGTGGCGCCGCTTAAAGTTATATACGGTCCTTAAGTTAGGTAAGCTTACGTAACTCTACGTCTATTATAACGTCTACTATAATCTACCGTTTTCCACCATATTAGCAAAATGTTTGTGCCTCCTAATAGTACTAATAGCTCCTAATAACTCCTGTTAGGGCTGTTAGGAGCTTTAAAAGACACTTATACTAAGTATCTTATTAGGAACCTATTAGGAGGTCGCCTAGACTACTAGGACTACTAAAACCTTTAGACCTTTAGGACTATTAGGACTATTAAGATAATAATAAAAATTCTAAATTTAAAAATAAGTTATATTAATACTCTAGTATTTATAGGTAGTTAAAAAATATATATAAATTAATTTAATTATATATAATCTAAATAATCTAAATTAATCTTTTTTGCTTACCGCCTATGTCTATTATAGGAGCTCTATACTTAGGCGTTAAGTAATTAACTAAAAAGCCTTACGTAAAGGCTCTAAATTATTAATTAATGGTGTTCCTAATAATCCGCTAGCCGTGTACTAATTTCCTAACTAGGCCTAGTGCCTACCTATCCTACTTATTCTACCTATCCTGCCAATCCTACCTATCTTACCTATCCTACCTATCTTACCGTCCTACCTATTTATACCTACCTATCTATGCCTACCTATCTATACCTACCTATTATACTTACTTATCTATGCCTATCTATCTATATCTATAATTTAGGGGAGAGGTCGGCCTAATTAAAGGTTCTACTTAATTCGATTAATCGTATTAATTCGATTACAATTAATTGTATTAATTTAAATCATTCTCTATAGGCGTTTACTAGCTATATATTTAAACGGTAGTCGTTTAGGGTGCCTCCTTAGGAGGCCTTAATTCGATTTAATTTGGCAATAGGCTAATATTAAGGCTCTAGTTCAATTCGATCGTAGTATTTACTAGCTAGTTATTTAAACGATTATTATCTGGCTTTAGCGACGGTTATCTAGCTCTAGTGACGGTTATCTAGCTCTAATAACGATCGCCTAGTTCTAGCGACGGTCTTTAGTTCTAGTAGCAGTCTCTAGTTTTAGCCATAGTCCTCTTTTACTTACCTTCTACCTACCTATCTATATTAGTATCCAATTTAATTTAAGAGGGGTCGGCCAAATTAAAGGCTCTAATTAATTCAGATCGTTCTTTATAGCCGTTTGCTAGCTATATATTTAAACGGTAGTTATTTAAGGTGCCTCCCTAAGAGGCCTTAATTTAATTTAGTAATAGGCCAATATTAAAGCTCTAGTTTAATTCGATTGATTAATTAATTAAATCGTTCGTAGTATTCGCTGGCTAGTTATTTAAAAGGTTGTCGTCTAGTTCTAGTAACGGTTATCTAGTTCTAGTAAAGGTTATCTAGCTCTAGAATAGTTGTTTAGTTCTAGCGACGATTATCTAGTTTTAGCGACGGTTGTCTAGTTCTAGCGACGGTCCTTTACTAGCTGCTATTCTAGTGCCTCCTAAGGTAAAAAGGATATAAGAAAGGATAAAAAATAAGGTGGCTATAAAGGGGGTAACTTAGCAGAGGTATATATAGGCTATTAAGAATATAGCGGTGACCTAATAGTACTATATGTCGCGCCTAATAGCACTATATATTGCGCTCGCACCTAAGGTAGGGGGGATCGCATTAGGGGGGGTGTCGTATTAGGGGTATTACTTAAGGGTATAAATATAGGTGTCGCTTTAGGGGGGGTAATTAGAAGGGTATTACTTAGGGAGTATCCTACTAGGAACCTAATAAAACGATTAAAAAATACTAGTTTCCTATTAGGAGTCTATTAAAACGATTAGAAAATACTTATTTCCTATTAAAACCCTAATAGGACCCTTATAAAACGATTAGTAAAATCAAAATCCTATTAGGGGCCTATTAGGAGCCTATTAGGACCTCTAGGGCCTTTAGGACAATTAAAATCCTATTAGGAGGCCTCTAGGATCCTAGCACCCTAACAAAATGCTAATATAGCGCCGTAATAATTACTACGTATTTATATAGAGCTTAGGTAGCGATTAGGCAGTATTAATTAATATAATATTAATCTTAGCGGTAATAAATATATATATACCTCCGTTTAACCGTATAGTAGCCTATATAGTATACTAGGAGTAGTAGGGTATTAGTAAAATAAGTGCCTAAGTAGTGCTTTAGTTACCCTTAACGTTTTAACTACCTAGTTAAGCCAGCTACTAAAATCTACTAGCCCTAATATAAGGGGATCTTGTAGATAGAGGGTTATAAGGATACGATTATAAAATAGGATAGATTAGTAAGAGAGATAAATCCTTAAGGAGGTAAGGCCTTTAGGATTATGGAGACTATATACTATAGGTACGTGCCTTTAGTACGTAACCGGCGACTATCTAAGGGGCGTTTAGGGGTTATCCTAAGGGCAACCCGAGGTGTCCGCAATAATATCCCTTATATTGCCCCCCCCTTTCTTATAGTTAGCCCCTAATCGCTATTATCTTATAGTAGGGAGATTATAAGGGCTCGTCCCAGAAGGGGTTTGGAGAGATATTAAAGAGGTGTTAGTATGCCGTTATATATTATCTATCTATTTAACCCCTGCTTTAAACTCCTAAAAAACCTTAATAAAGAAAAAATATAACTAGAGAAAAGATGTAAGGATTACTAGGAGACCTATTAGAAGCCTACTAAAAGCATATTAGTAACTACCTAAGCTAATATAGGGATTTTTATGCAACTCTACTTTTAAGCCTTTATGCCGGTCTATAATTAATCGCGAGTATTATAGGCAATTTAGTGTTTTAGTATGGTTCCGTATAGCCTTTTAGTATAGGATTTAACGTATAGAGCCTTAGCTTACCGTCGTCTTTAACTGTTAAGATATAGTCCATAATTCTTTCTTATAATCCTTTCTTATAATCCCCTGCGTTACTAACGCATTATTCCCGTATTTACCCTTAGGCTATTAGATACGGTTAAGGTATTAATTAGTTAATTAAAGAGACTTATCTCTTAAGATTTAGTGTATATGCTTTTAAATCTAGTGGTCCTATGCCGTATATTTAGCGTAGTTCTACTACCTAGTAAACAGGGACACTTCGCGATAGCAACTGTAGCTATTATACGATTGTTAAGAACGTCTATAATGTTAATCTTTAATACTATAGTATTGTTTAGGTATAATTTAACCTATATACGTCTTTAATTAATGTTTTAATTGCCTTCCCCTAGCTACGTACTTAGTTTTTATAAGGAAGTAATAGTTAGATAACGTCTAGTTATATTTCCTTTTTTTTAAATAATGCTATTATAACGTAGTTATATTGGTAAGGTTGCGGCTATTTACTAAAAGGGTATTAGACGGTAAAGTATAAAGATACCTTTGCTTATTAAGCTACTTTCCTTTTCCTTAACACCTTACTTTCCTATTATTAACCTTCGTCTAATTTGGACGTATCTTTAATATATTATTAAGATTTTCTTCTTTTCAATTAATAATTTAATATACCTCTTTGTTTTCCTACTAACTGCTCTTTTAGGCAGATTCTATAGCGTATTTTAGCCCTGCCTTTATATATAAAACCCTAACCTTCGCTAACTCGCAACTAGTGCTGGTCCTACTTAAATAATTTTGCCTATATGTCTTTAAAAGACTAGAAATCTAATAATAGGATTTTAGAGGCTTATAATAAGACGCACTATGTTAAATCCAATGCCTTTAGTCCTTATAATTAATGCATGTGTACTAAAAGCGGTAGTTACGTTAAGGTAAGCTTTTCTATCCTTAATAGATTTCTATTACTAACTTTAAGCTTTAATAGCCTAGGCCTAAGTGGCGACGATCCTTTAATGTCCTTAACTACTATATTGCCCGGGCTTTGTCTTATTCTAGTGCTAATACTAAATATCTTAGTCGAATTTAAGACTCTGCTATAGCTATCTACACCGCTTACAATTCTTAGTAAGCTAGCTAGTAATGCCTAATATAAGAGAAAGGTTAGTATACTAAGGATAGGGTGCGGGATAGGGGTAATAAGAAGAAGGTTGCCGTCTATTATAGGAAGGAGTTTATGTATACGCGTTAAGTTTTAAAAGAGTATAATATAATATAGTATTAGGTAGGTTACCCTTTAGGTACCTAGCGGATAGGTAACTAACAGTTGCCGTAGTAAGGTCTTGGTGGTTCTGGGCTATACCAGCCAGCTAATATCTCTATTTATTCTAGGCTTAAGTATATTTTTATTAACTATAAGCTTATACCGCAAGAGCTTCGTTGGTATTAGTTTAGACCTAATATTAGTATTAAGCGTTTGCGAATCTCTGCTTTAGCTACACCTTATTTATTCTACCCCTATTTTTATACCTACTTATACCCCTACTAAGGGGTCTAAATCCCATTCTTGTTAGCTATTACTTAGTGGCCCAATAGATACTAATCCTGCTCCTAAGGGTAAGGCATAGTAGCTTTTTAAATTAGGTATTTGGGATTTGTTCTTATATATAGTAGTAGTTAAGGACCTTAATTAGGTGCTTAGGAAGGCCTTAAAAGGCTTTTAAGAAGGGCTTAGAAGCCCTAGAAATAATATTCCTGGTATAGATTAATAAATAGGAATGCAATTCTAGCAAAATGCCCTATTAACTCTATACTATATACGTAAAAAGGCTAAGGACCCGTCCTGCCTTAGGCTATAGCCCTATCCCTATAGTTTCTAAAGCCTATCTGTTCTATATCCAATTTAACCTATTTACTCTTTTTATAAGCTTTTCTTTATAGGTCGCGATAACACCATAGTATTAAAGCGCTTTTTATAACTTGCAGATTATGGACCTTAGTCCTAATATTCTTTTAGAATATCTTTATAATAATTAAGATAATCCTCTAGTTCCTATATAGAGTTCTTAGCGGGCTAGCCTAGCTATTTAACTTTAAATTAAAGCTTATTCTTAATAGACTTATAGTATAATATAGCTTTAACCTCGTACCGCTCGCCTACTACCTTAGGGTGTTTAATTGGGCCTAGACGGACGTTCTTTTTTAGTAGTAGTCTATACTATAGCTCTAGTAGATTTATATAAAACGCTAGATATATACGGGCTATAAATAAAGGTAGCTAGAGATAATAGGCTAGCTTACTAATTTGTTCCTTAACTTAGAAGGGACCTAGGTATCTTATATTAAGCTTCTTTAATACTTAACGGGTCTTAATATTTGTTAAACGTAATAAAATCTTATCGCCTACTCCGAAATGCTTATCCTAGTACTTACAGTTATACTAAAGTTTTCACTACTCTTGGGCATCTTATATGCTCTACTTCGCATACTTCTATTACTCCTTCTATTCTTAGAGGTATCCTTATACTCTTTAGTGGATATCCTTAGACTTCCTAGTAGGATTTTATAACTAATTATACGGCCTTAGCTAGTAATTATTAAGTATACTATTAAACCCAAATAGTTAAACGCTATAGGTAATCTAGATTGGTATATACTTATATAATATATATTGCTTTAAATTATAAGCGTACTCTATATATGAAAGTAGCTTATACTAGTTGTCTTACTAATAGTTTAAATATATTTATAGGTAAGACTCCAGTTTTTAGTTCTAGCGTTCTATTTACCCGTCCATTTATAGATGGAAAGCTATACTATAATAGTGGTCTATTTTTAAATGGAAGTATAGGTCCGGCTAATACTAGCTTATAAAAACGCTACCCCTATTAGTAATAATAGAGTACGGCTAATCTACTTTAAGAAAGCATTTCTCCTTAATTAGGTTAGCTAGCGCTTATATATTAATTGTCTTATTAACGGAAAGGTATTAGATGTACTTTAAAAACCTATTAATAAGTACAAGGACTAAATTGTATATTTATCCTTAGCTATCTTTAGATAACGGGAGATCCGTAATAAAGTCTATGGCGTAATATTACTATAGCTTACTAGCGGGGGAAACTAATTTAAGTAAACCCTATGGCTTGTGCCTATGGGTCTTATATACTTAACACTTTTTGTAATAGCTAATATACTCCTTTACTTCCTAATTAAGCCTTAGCTAATAGTATTTACGCTAAAGTAATTCTACTGTTTTTGCTTAACTATAGTGGCCGCCTAGAGGATTATTATAATTCTTTATAAGAATCTTCTATTGTAGATTTGCTTCTTATAGCACCTAAACCTTACTACCTCTATATAGTAGGCCTATTGGGTCTAGTTCCTAATAATAGCGCCTAGTAGCTTCCTTTCCATTACGTTTCCGGTCTACTTCCGTATTAAGGATAGTATAGAAAGCGTCCCTTCGTTATACCTTATAGATAAGATCTATTAACCTTTTAGATAGTTTCTAGGTAAAAGCTATTTTGTTCTATACTGCTCTAAGTATAAGACTAAATAGTACTATAGATCTTATAATTCTTTAATATGCGTATATTAGGAAGGCCGCTATAAGGTTAAAGTCCTTTAGTTATTATAGGGCTCCGAGTTCTAATTGCTCTATAGCTTTACTATTAGTTTAAGGGGATAGCTTAGTAATTAGGGATGGTATATTACTAGGTTTTGAGGATATATTAGGAACGTCCTATTTAGGTATATTTAGACCCTTATTAGTAATAAACCGGGTACTAGCTAGAACGTTAATAGAAACTAATAGGGCTTATACCGCCTAAGACTTAATATATAGAGCTATAGGTTGCTTAAGCATTCTATACCTAGAGCTTATTTTATAATATAGGGAGTAAGATATCTATTATCTGTTTTCCTTCTCCCGTTTTAAAGCCTTTAGTATAGTTTAGCCGTCGTAACGGTTTATTAGCAGGGTTATTTTCCCCTAGCTTATATTTAATCTTAAAATTAAATTACGCGAGCTCCTCTACATATTTAGCTTGTTAAGGTATAAGCTCCTTTATAGTTATAAAGTAGCGTAGATTATAGTAATCTAAGAGTATATAAGTGGTATGGCTCGCGTACTTAAGGTAGTGTCGCCACTGCCTAAAGTAGTTAACTATAGCTAGTAGTTCTTTATCGTGGGTATAATACCTAACTTTAGGTCCTTAGAATTTTCTACTATAAAATATTACTAGTTTTTAATAGAGCTAGGTAGCGTCTAGATGCCTATTAGGTTATAGTAGGATACTAGTAAAGGCAAAATTTAATATATTAGTAATTATTATTAATAGCTAATCTAGGTTGAAATGCCGCAGTAATAAAGCTTCTGTAAACTTTATATAAAGTTTTTAAAAAGCCTTCTAAACCTTTCCGGGCTATAACTATGGCTTATACTATTTAGTTGATCCCTTTTTAGTTTTCTTTCTTTCCGCCTTTAAGCTTTTTGCTCCTTAGGTTGGGTTTTAGGAAGCTTCCGCAATATAGTTAGATAGGTATTAGGCAACGTCTAAGTAGCTATAGATAAAGCGCCTATATAAATTGGCAAAGCTTAGAAACACTTAAATATTTTAGTAGCTCTTTAGCTCCGGCCACTCCTAGATTATCTATACCTATAGACATTATAATATAACCTAGGAACTCGACCTGCTTAATATTAAAGATATACTTTAACGCCTTAGCGTAGAGGCCCTAATTATCTAAACGTTCTAGTATTTCGCGGACGTGTTGCTTATATTAATCCTTATCTTCTAAGTAGATTAGGATATTATCTAAATAGATAACGTATATACGGTTAACTAGTCCCCCTAAGGCTCTATAAATGTATAATTATAATATCGCAGGCGTATTGGCTAGCCTAAAAGGCATTATTAGATACTTAAAGTGGCCGTATTAGGTCTTAAAAGTGGTTTTTTACCTATCCCCTTCTTTAATACGGAGCCTATAATAGGCGTCTTATAAATCTAACTTTATAAATATTTTCGCCCTAAATAAACGATCTAGTATTTTACTAACTAGTAGTAGTAGGTAACGGTTCTTAATTATAATCTTATTAAGACTGTAATAGTCTACGTATAGCCTTATAGTTCTATTTAGTTTTAAAATAAAGAGAATTGGTGCCTGCCGACGACTTACTAGGCTAAATCTATCCCTTTTCTAGTAAGCTATTAAGGTACTTCCGTAGGATCTTAAGCTCTTTATAAGAGAGGTTATAGATAGGAAGGTTTAGTAGCTGTTTGCCTTTTTTTAGATTAATTATATAATTATACTCTAAGTTCTGCGGTAGGACTTTAGCTCTTTTACCCAAAAATATCTTTAGTAAGTCCCTTAGGCTTACTAGAATATTTAACAAATTAGGGTTATATTTGTCCTCTATATTATCATTAGGTAAGTCTTAGAGCTCCTTTAGAATACTTATAGGCAGCGTCGTGCGCTATAGTGGTTACTTATATATAGTTACCACTATATATTATACTGTTTTATATAATAGCTAGTAGAGGGTAGGGAAATCCTTAACGTAGCGCTTAAGATGCTATAGTATACTCTCTGCATATTACTTAAGCTAGAGTAACCTATAACGGTTAAAGTAACTTATAAGATCCTTAAGATCGCCGCCTCCCTATAATATCTCCGTAACCTATCCGGTAGTTCTTTATAGGGTTTCCGTTATAGAGGGGTTATTACCTATACTAGGCTTTATACCTATCTTGCTATCAAATAGGGTTAAATCCGATACTTCTTTAGGTATAAAGTGTATACTATTTTACCTAGGGCTATATTCTCTATGATATCCTTTAGGCTTATTAGTAATACGCCCTTCCAAATTATTATTATTCTACTATTTAAAGGCTCCTGTCTTAAAGTATATTTTAGAATCTACTTTTATAAGCTAAGGGTATTTAAGGATAAGGTTATAACCTACAAAGTTAGCCGCCTGGAAGGGTTATAGGCTAACTACCTTAGTGCGGTTATATATATCGGCTACTAATACTATAAGCTTATAGGTACTGGGTAGTTTAATTTAATACTTATCTAGGAAGCCTATAATAGGTTTCTACTACCTTTATAATAGGATAAATTTATACTCTTTTACTAAATTATATTATATAAGATTAATTTTGGCGCCACTATTATATAATACTTAGAACTGACGTACCTTACCTATAAGGAGTATTATTTTTAGCTTAATAGCAATATAGAGAGTCTCTTCTTCCGTATCTTGCCCTAGTTATAGCTAAGAAAAGTTTATAACTAGGGCTTTTCTTTTTTTAGATTATTAGTGCAGTTATTACCCTACTTATTTTTCTAATAAAATCTACCTTTAGAGTTTTCTTTTAACTTCTTAAAGTGTTTATATAAAGGTGCTAAATAGGTATTAGGTTAGCCCTAGAAGTTTTTCCGGTTATTTAAGGTTTCTAACTTTAACCCTTCTAAAGTTCTCTTTAAGAACGGCTTCTTTAAAGGTTGGGCCTGCCCTATATTACTATTAGAGTGCCTACACTTTTAGTAACCCCTTAGCTTTCTATTAGAAGATGTCTAGTTCCTTATTATATCTTTAGCGTTTAGAGCTACTTGTTTAAAATCCGTATATATAGTGATCCGCAATAGGGCTCCTACGCGCTTTATTTTGTTATAAATTGCTAGCTTAATTTTAGCCTAGATAAACCTAATCTTCTTCTTCTTATAAACGCTACCGTCCTTATTTTTAAAGGGCTCTAAATTTATCTATTAAGCATGAGTTTCTATAAAGTTTATAAACTAGTAGAAGTTGTAGCGGTTAAGCTGTATTCTATCCTAGAATAGCTTTATATTATTATATTATATAATATATAGATTTTAAGTCTATTTCTTTAGGAAGGTTTATAGCTGTGGCTATATAGTAATTTGCTCTTTATTAAGCTAATTAAGTGCAATTTAGTTTAGTAATTGGTCTTTAATCTTGCTAATAATCTAGTATATACGCTCTTTAGTATTATCTCGTATTATTAGCATCTTAAAGAAGTTATTTACCTTATAAACCCAATTGTCTAACTACTGGGCGTTAGGTTTATAGCGGAGTTCTAAACTACTAAAGGCCTTAGCCAGTCGGTCTATATCCTTTTTCCATTTATAGCGTAAATAACTCTTTAAGTCTTCTATACCTCCTTAGGTAAGTACTAAAAAGCCCCTAAAAAGCCCTTAGCCTTAGCTAGGTTATAAAAGATTTTATCTAGCCTAGATTAAGCTTTACTAGATCTAGACCTACCCCTAAAGGTTTCTAATATATTTATTAGTGACTCCCTCCTATATAGCTTCTGAGAGCCTTATAGCAGCTTCCTAATATCTATCTTAAAGAATATTAGTTTAGGGCTCTTAACTTTTCAATCTTAGCCTTAGGGAAGCTCCGGCTATAGAGGTAGTATTAGTACTAGTAGCTAGTGTAGATTTCTCTATAAGGCTTAAGTCTTAAGTTAGTAGTAAGTTTAGATTACCTAAAGGGGTAGGCCCGCTTAGCTTGTAAGCAGTTTATACACTACTACTATACCAATTATAGGCCGGTGGTCTTTTGGGAGGGTTTTAGTTAGTTCCCTAGTTAAACGTATTAGTGTTTTCCTCTAGTATTTCTGGCTTAGGGGAAGATCTTAGAGTTGCCTCTAGTGCTTAATCTTCTAATTAGCTTAAGTAGGGCTAAAGGGGTTCTAGTTACTTTCTAGTAGCGTTATAACCGTTATAAAGGGTATCTGCGTTTTCCTTAGCGGTAACTATAGGTATGCGAGAGTCTTTAAGCTCTTAGAGCATCTAGGTATTAGGGCTTATTCAGCCGTCTTACTTAGAGGGTTATATTATTGCAATCTTTTACTATTAGAGGGACCTTTCTGCCTTACCACGACGGCTTTCTATAAGGTGCCCGTGGAGTTTCTATTTAGGTTATTATAAGATTTTTAAGGGGGGATAGTAGTTATAAATAAAAGATATAAATAAATAATCTGGTCCTTAAAGCCGACTGCCCTTTTAAAAAGAAGTAGGAAGGATTTAGATATAAGGGGATTTTATAAATAGGGGGTTATAAGGACACGATTGTAGAATAGAATAGATTGGTAAGAGAGATAAATCCTTAAGGAGGTAAGGCCTCTAGGATTATAGAGACTATATACTACGGGCACGTGCCTCCGGTACGTAACCGGCGACTATTTAAAGGGCGTTTAGGGGTTGTCCTAAGGGCAACTTAAGGTGTTTATAATAATATCCCTTACACCTAATCCCTTATAACTCCCACTTCTATTATAGATATTTAGCTAAAAATTTAAATATATGCTTTTTATAATATAAATAATTAAATTATAATATAAAATTATTATCTTAGAAATTACTATATTTGGTTAAATATATATAATAATGTTTGTATTAATTTAATAATATAAGTAAGCCATATCCAGGGGCACGAAATACGTATAGTATCGTATGCTCTTTTACATAGTGGTAACTGTTAATTCTATTAAGGTAGACTGTATAGTCTATATACTAACACGCCTCCCCCCTAATTAGTTAGTATATAAGTAGTTAGTGTACCAAACGCGTAACTACGCGTTTAGTATATTACGTGCTATAATTATATAATGGTAGCACTTAAAAATAGACCTACTTATATATAGCCCCCGTAATTGCTTTAATAGAACTATAGAACACAAAAGAAATATATAGAAAATCTCTCCTAAGGTGCCTTCTGGACTGCCTTCTAAACGGTGCTCTAAGCTGGTTATAAGCCCTATTTACGGTCCGTAGAATAAACCGTACGGCCTTCTAGCGGGCCGTAAATAAACCGTAAGTGCTCCGTTAGTCTCGTTCTACCTATTTTATAACCTTTAGATTAAGCTTATTTATATTAATTAGGGTTTTAAGAGCTTAGCACGGCTTTGCCTTAGTTATAGCGTCCGCTAGGTTGTCTCTACTGCTAATCCATTTAACCTCTATAATATTATATCGTTTATAGGCCTAACGTAAGCACATTAGGTCGACTATAAGCCTCTTCTCTTATATCGTACCTAGTTTAACTAGGCAGTCGTAGAGGGACTTTAAATTGGTGTATAAAACTAGGGGTTACTACTCCAATTATAGGATCTTCTGGATTATTAATTTAATTGCGGCTGCTATATTAAAGCTATAGGCTAGTGCATATAGTTTAAAAGCTAGTACACTGCGGGTTACTTATTTGCATTTAATTAAAGACTAATATAGTATATTTGCGTCCTAATTATAGTCTATAAGTATAATTACGAAGCTAATTTATAATAATAGGTCTCTATTATTAGCGAAAGAGGCGTCCGTAAATACTAGTACGCTAAGGAAATTTAGGTCTAGTAGTATATAAGTAAGTCCTTTTATTATATTATCAATTTGCCACTAAATACGTTTATTAAGCTGCTTAATATTTTTCTTTTACGGATCTATTACCTAGGCTATAAAGGATAGATTATAGGCAGATTTGGATTAACAGACTATAGTAATATAGGCGCCTCTTACACACTATACAATGTATTAGTCCTTTATATTTACGGTTTTATAGGTCTCTTTACGGGAACTGGTAAGGTCCGTAGGCTTTACTATAATAAGCCTTAGGTTTTAAGCTTAGCGTTTCTAAGTTAGCTAAATTAAGTTACCCTTTTATATAATTAAGCCTCTATTAAACGTAATTGGAGTCTACTTAATTAACTGCTCTTATAGCTTTACTAAGAACTTTACCTCTTATAGTTTAGTCTCTTTAGCGTCTATAAAAGTCCGGTCCGCTAAAAAGAGGGTATTATTTATTTAAAGTCCAATAATACTAAGGCCGTTTAATAGGGTGTATAGGAGGCAGGGGTTGTAGGTTAACTATTCTATTTTAAGTTTACTAATATAATACTAGTAATATATTTTAAACTAGTAGTTTCTAGCTTTTAGCACTCCGTAAAGGGGTTTTATAACCTATAAAATTATTTCTAGTTACGAATTAAGCTTAAGGGGTAGTTGTATAAAGATATCTCTACTTAGGTAGATATTAAACTATATATAGGCTTGTGAGATATCCCGTAAGTAAAGGGCTACGGGTTTAATTTACTATAGTCCAGGCGTAAGTATAAGTATAATCTGTTAACTAATCCGTTAAATTATAGGCAATTATATAAGGACTAAGTCCTTTCCCTAGTTATTATAAGCTTATATAATAAGCCTTAATTTTTTAAAGGCTTTATTAGTACTAGGGTGCTTAATTTTATTAATAAAGTGTAAGTTAAATATACGGACGCCTTACAGAACGTCTCTCTCCATTACGGCCGTAAAAACATCCTTTTTAAGTTAGTTTATTAATCTCCTTACGTTATAAATCCGTAAAAAGTGTTTCCTATACTAGAACTAATATATTTATAGGTAGAAGTTACCTTACGGATATACCTGCGAAGGTTAGGTAATTCTTTATTATAGGGTTTTTAGTTATGGGGTGCTTTTAAGGGCGTCCTTAACCGCGCTTTATAGTAGGTTTAATAGGGTTTTAAGGGACTTCCAAAGTAGGTAGGGGTGCTTTTAGTTTATTTAGTTTAGCGAGTGCTTCTAGTTTGTCTAGTTTAACGGCATAGGTATTTTTAGACCAAAAGTAGGGTTTTACGGACGTGCTTCTAAAGTTAGTTAGTCCGCTAGGAAGTTATATATAGTATATTTCGTCTTTTATAGCTAGTAGACAATAAGGTCTAGTCCAGTTACCGCTCTTACGCTATATAAGGACTTTAGAATTAAGCGGGAGGTTATAAACTAAGATTATATTAAGTCCGTTACGGTAATATAGGGCGCTATTAACAGCTTATTTAGCCCGTAATTTAACTATTTCGGCTATTACCTTCTATATTATAGCTGCTTGTTCCATAATAGACGAAATAGAAAGGCTTAGGTTACTTATCCTTAAATAGGCTCCGTAAACTAAGAGGGTGGGTACTAGTCCATTAGGGCTAGCGGTATTATTAATAGCTTTTACGGCCATCTATAAAGCTAGTCCCTTTTAAATATTTTTATACTCGTCTATAATAATCTAGTAAGCTCTCTATAAAGCTAGGTAAGCTTACTTAATAAGTCTAATAGACTAGTACGCCTTAACTAGAACGGCTTTTATTAAAATAGCTATAGCCATAGCGTACTATTAAAATTCCTTACTAATAAAGTTCCTATTGGTGTTGTGGGTGATATACTTAGGGGGTTTAACGTATATGTCAATCTAGCAGGTCTATAAAATATCCTAAGTGTATTTTATGGATATATTTTATAACTAACTGTTACGGACGCTTTAAGTACAATGTTATAACTACTTAGAGAAGAGTTGGAAGAAGCTAGTTAGTTAATATAAGCATAGTCCAAGATGGAGCCAATAGAGCTATGTGACGAGGAATAGTAACCAAGGTCACGTGATGTAATCTATATAATCTGTAGGATCTGTATAATCCGTAACAGAGCAGATAGAGTACACGTATATTATATACAAAAAGGATTTTATAGGAGTACGGTTATGTATTTAAGGACCCTTAATCCCTACCTAGATAGTTCCTTCCTTATAGTAATTCTCAGAATACAATTAAAGTTAATCTGTTAGGCAACCACTCCACCAGTTATTATTACATTGTCAACTTCTATATTTATATTTCCTACACACCTAGCCTAATAATAGGACCTACCGTAGTTCGTGCTACAAGGTTCTATTATATAATCACTACCTAGTTACAGTATTAAATATAGAAGGTCGGATAACATGCCACCAAAAGCAGCCACCATAACGCTATTAACGGCGGTAACTACTTCGAGGTTAGGTAACGACACTAGTATAATAAACACTAACTTATAGCAACCTGTAACGGTCGGATAGTTATAAGAGATAGTTAACTAGCTAATAGAAAATAATGCGACGTTAGAAAATAGGATTAACGGGATAGACGCAGTAAAGGTTAAGTTACCATTAATTAAGAGATACTTAGGAGAAAGATTAAAGCTTAAAGGATTTCTTACGCAAATGCACTTTAAGGTCGCGCAAGAAGGAGCTAAGCTAGCAATACCTATAGATTAAATAGTATATGCGGGATTGTTCTTAACAGGAAGAGCACTTAAGTAGTTCGAGCCTTACCTAATAGAAATCTAGGTAAATGGAATAACAACTACAAACTAAGAAGTACGGTTTATATTCTTAAGCTAGAATGGATTTATAGAACAACTTATATAGATATTCGGAGACCCGGAGGCAGTAACCACGGCGGAAAGAAAACTTTAAGATATTACGCAATAAACCTCAGCAATTAAGTATACAACATAGTTCTAGACGTTAGTAATATAAGTTAAATGGAATAATAAGGCGCTTATAGCATAGTACAAACAGGGACTTAAGGCTAAAGTCTAAAACACGATTATCTTAATAAAAGATGCGAACACCCTAAGGGAGCTAATAGATTAAGCAATTAAGATCGACAATTGGATTTACTAAAGGGAACAGGCCAAGAAGGGTTAGAATAGAGTTCTACAGTTATATAAGGCGCAAAGTACGTAATAACCAAAGCTAAGTTAAAAACTATAGTATAGTGCAGAGCTAATAGACCTAAGTAGTACCAAAGAATCTGGGAAATAAAATAAGAAATTATAGAAACCGAGAGGATAAGAATTAAGTAATTAAAGGTTTAAGGAGTAAAGGCTAAATTAGGGATCTTAGTAGCAGAAGACATTTAGGCGGACTCTATAATAAGAAAAATGGTTTAAAGAAGGAGCTTATATAAATTGCGGAAAATAAGGTTACTTTATAAGGGATTATAAAGATGGTTAAAAGTACTATATAATGAAGGGAACTAGACTAACGGCAGACGATATATATGTATAAAGGGATAATAATATACTGCGAGGAACAAAAGAATATTTAATTAAAAGTTTTGCGTTTTATTATAATAACGTATGCTAAATTTATAAGGACGCTAAGTACGGCGTAAGCTATTGGCTATAAAAGCCACACTTAGCGAAGTATAAAGGAACTAATAAACCAGTTCGCAGATCGGACATTAAGGACAATAAATTTAACATAGGCGAAATATTTTATAACAATAAAGTAATAAAGGCGGTTTACTAGGAACACGCAGCTATTAGAGATGTTATACTAGAGGTAGAGGATAATTCCACTATAGAATAGGGAACATTAGTAGGGATTAAGACCCCACTAGATATGATATCTATCGCTTCGCGAGACGTAAGAGAAGTAGGATAGTAAACTACTTTAGCACTTAATAAAGGCAAAAGGCCACAGGCTTAAGATTCTCAAGATAAAATGCGAGACGACTAAGATTCTTAAGATAAGATAAGGTAAGCTTAAGGACCTATAACGGACAATAACTAATAGAGTAGAGCAGCAGCTTAGTTTAAAAATATACGAATAAGCTTAGGACGAAGTTTCCTACAGGCACAAGATTCTTAAGATAAGATAAGTAAGATTTAAGACTCTTAAAACGAGATAAGAACACTAAGTAAGCCTAGTTAAACTAAGGCTGGAGCTAAGCTTAAGTTAGAAGTAAGCTCGGGATTAAAGAATCTAAGGGGTTAAGAATTTAAAGTATGAATAAAGACACCCACAAGCAAAAGATAAGGGATTAGAGAATCTGTAGTACAAATAGCAGTTAGGCTAAGAGACAGGTATATAGACCTAGAAGACTTACTAGGGAAATATAGTGTTTAGCCTAAAAATTAAAGAACTAATACCAAGATCAAGAAGTAAGAAGACTTTAAAGATCCGTTAACGAGACGTAAACTAAAAGAAACTATAGAAGAATTTAGGTAAAGAATTATCGCATGGCAAGAATAGAAACTAGACAAGAGATCTAGCATATTGGGACGTATAAGGGACAGAGCACTAGTACGAAAAATCACTAATAGGCCTAGGGTAGGCATACTAAGAGCCAAGTAGCTTACCGAACTGGAAAATAAAGAGGATCTAGAAATCCCTACTAGGTTCAAAAAACGACACATAAAGGGCTATTATAACGCAGTAATAAAAAGATACTTCCTTACGGACAAGCTATATATACTCTAATAGCTATACTAAAAGTGGTATAGGCAGCGACACAACGATAAGTAGGAAGATTTCTATATATAGTTAGATAAAAAAGTTATCCAGGACCACCCAATTATAGAAAAGGCTATAACTTATATTAAAGAAGCCTTAATTATAATATTAAAGGATCTAGAGGAACGATCAGAGGACTAAAGAAGCGAAAGGCGTATCTTAGTACCTGTAAATAAAGTTATAACGTTTAGATTAACACAATAGAGGTTTAAACTTAAAGATAAAGACGAATTAAGAGTTAACCCAAAGCACCTAGCACACTATATACTATCATGGATTGTATATATAGACGATATATATAAAATATACAAAAATCTAAAGGAAAAGAATTGGAAATACCCTATAAGAATATATTGAATAACGGACGAGTAATAATATAGGAATGCTAAGTATATACATAGCTAGCATCTAGTAGAAGTTTAGGAGTTAGGCAACTTAATACTTTAACCAGGAAGGTTCCTTACGGAAGAATACTTAGATAGGCGATAGTGGTAGGAATGCCTAAAGAATACGTGCCTATAGTATATTAAAGACAAAAAGCAAACTAGGCATTAGCTAAAGAGTAAGCCAAGTGCACAAGGATTAAGTAGCTAATAGTTAGGAAAAGTAAAGGCCCATGGAACTAAAGGGAGCTAGTAGGAGAGCTTTAGACCCTTAAAGGAATTTAAGGATAACACCTAAATTTAAAAGTAAAGTGGTAAGATTAACAGTTTAAGGCGTTAATAAATAGTGGAGTAATAAGGAACCACATCTCGCTAATAGCAGTTAAAAGAATAGGATTACCTTATAGATAGAAGGAGCAATTTTACCTATTAGTTATAATTTTAGGAGATCCAATAGCCTATAGAGGAGGGATTATTAATCTTAAAACAGGACCTATTTAGTTAACTATTAAAGGGAGACAAATTAAGATGTCTTTCAATATCCTACTATTAGGAAGGGATAAGGTAGTATTAGGAATGCCTTAGTTATAGGAATACAATCTAAGGATCAATTGGATTACAGGTTAGGTCAATATTAAAAATACTTAACGCCGTAAGATGCAACAATAAGCTAAGTTAGTATAGTATTAAGTTAAAGTAATATATAAAGAGACTAAGCGAAGCTTAAGTTATATACTAAAGAGATACTATAAGTACGGTAAGAAACTATAGTTACCAGAAAGCGAAAAGCTATTAAAATATGCAGCATAGAACTATAAGATAGAGTTAGAACCAAAAATAAGTCTAAAGTTCTTTTTAATCCACAAGCTTACCGAGGAAAAAGGTAGAGTATTAAAAGAGTTTATCTAAGAGAACTTATAAAAGGGATACATTAAACCATCGCAGTTATTAGTAGGATATCTAGTACTATTTATACTAAAAAAGAATAGAAAACTTAGGTTATATATTAACTACAGACAGTTAAACAGCATCACTAGAAAGGATAGGTATCCTTTACCCTTAATTAGCGAAATCTAAGACAGGATAGGCAATGCGCAAATCTTTATAAAGATAGATCTAAGATAGGCATACTATTAGATTAGAATTAAGGAAGGCGACGAATGGAAGGCAGCCTTTAGGTTAAAGGAAGGACTATATAAACCATTAGTTATGCAATTCGGGCTTATAAACGCACCAGCAACGTTCTAAAAGCGTATTAACAATATATTAGGAGAATACTTAGATAAATTTATTATAGTATACCTTAACGATATTATTATCTACTTAATAACTAAGGAAGAACACGGGGAATACGTTAAATAGGTTTTAAAGAGACTATAAGAAGAACAGATGCTAGTAGTAATTGAGAAATGCGAGTTCTTTACTAAGAAGACTAATTTTATAGGATTTATTATTAAACTAGGCCAACTTAGCATAGATCTAAAGAAGATTAAGGTTATAGTAAATTAGCAAGAACCGAAGAACGTTACGCAGTTAAAATCGTTCCTAGGGTTTTGCAATTATTGTAGAAGGTTTATAGCACAATAATTAAAGGATATTAAGCCATTTACGCGATTAACAAAGAAAGAAGAACCGTAGGTATGGAGAAAGGAACAGTAAGAGCTATTTAAGAAAGTTAAAAAGTTATTTACCTAGGAACCAGTTCTTAAGATCTATTAACTAGGACTAGAGACGGTTAAAGAAACAAACGCATTAGACTATACACTAAGGGCGTGCTTTATATAAAAACACTAAGATAGATAGCACCCAGTGGCATACTATAGTCGGAAGATAACACTACTAGAGTTAAACTATAACATCTATAACAAGGAGTTATTGGGTATAGTTACAGTATTAAAGAAATAGAGAGCATTCTTATAAGGTATAAAGAAACTATTTGTAGTTAAAATAGATTATAAGAACCTAATAGGATTCCTAATAATAAAGAAACTTAACTAAAGATAGGTTAGATGGGCAGAGATACTTACAGAATACTAGTTTAAGATTTAGTATACTAAAGGAACCGACAATATATAAGCAAATGCTCTAAGTCGGAAGGCTAAACTATAAAATAATAAAAAGCCATTAGGGGCTTTACTGCGAAGAGACACAGATGGATTAATTAGATACAATTATCTAAAAATTATAGCAACTTAGGAAGAACTAGAGAAAGTTTATAAGATACTAGAAAGCTTTTAGGAGTAAAGAATTCTAAAAGCATAGCTAGAAGATCTATAGACGGATATATATAAGAACTAAGAAGCTAAGCATATCCTAAAAAGCATAGCAGAGTAATTTATGGAAGAATTCTATAAGGGATTAACTTAAGGACACAACGGAGTAATAGGCTTAGTATTAAGACTTTAAAAAGAATACATTATTAATGGAATCTAAAATATCGCAAGAAAAGTAATAAAAGAGTATCTAAATTGCTAAAGGAATAAACTAACGAGGCATAAGCTATATAGAGGGCTACAACCTATTAAAATACCAGAAAAACTATAGGAAGTCATATTATGGGACTTTATTATTAAGTTACTAAGGTTAAGGGACGCTATTACTAGACAAGATTATAACGCAATCTTAGTAATAGTAGACAAGCTTACAAAGTGGGGATACTTTATAGCATACATAGAAGAAATCTCAGCCGAAGATGTCGCTAGAATCTATATTAAAGAAGTGTTTATAAGATATGGAGCACTAAGTAAAATTATATCGGATAGAGATCTAAGATTCGTAGTAGCATTTTAGGAGGTATTCTTAGCGGAATAAGGAGTTTAAGTAGCAACTTCTACCGTATATTATCCGCAGACAGACGGTTAAATAAAAAGACTAAATTAGACATTAGAATAATATCTAAGGCATTATATTAATTATATATAGAATAATTGGGTATTATTATTACTAGTTATATAGTTTATATATAATATAACACCTTAAGAAGAAATAGGCATATTACTATTTAAGGCAAATTATGGATACGAGCTAAAAATATTGTTATTACTATAACAAGTAAAGAAAACAAGTAGCATAGCTAAAGAAAAAATAAAGATATTAATAAATCTTTATATAAACCTTATGGAATTAGTAAAGAAAGTATAGGAGAGAATAAAAAGGTACTATAATACTAAGAGATCTAAGGAACCAGATCTTAAGGAGGGAGATAAAGTGTGGCTACTACACAAAATTTTTAAAAGTTAACGACTAAGTAAGAAGTTAGACTACGTTAGACTAAGACCTTTCGAAATTACATAGAGAATTTTACTGGTTACGTTTAAGTTAAACCTATTAGCTAAAATAAAGATCTACCCTATATAGCATATTGTAATACTAAAGCTAGTATACGGGAATGTTAAGCTACTGGTTTACAAAGCAGACACATATAGAGGATAAGAAGAGGATAAATAGTAAGTTTTAAAGATTATTAGTTATAAGGACATTAACGATAAAATATGGTATAAGGTTAAGTAGATAGGCTATATTAAGACTACCTAGGAGCCACTAGAGAATTTAAAGAATGCTATAAAAAAGGTACAGGAGTATTAAAAGAGATTAGGTTAGGTAGTATTAATAAAGAAGAATTACTAAAGAACGAGTTACCTAAGGGGGACCTAAGAAGAGCAGTTGCTAAGCTACTCGGATCTATTCCCTTCTCTATTAAAGGAGAATCTGTTCTTTTATTACCAAGTTCCTATAAACCTTATTTTACTAGTTTCTACTCCTTAAAATAAACCTTCTTATAAACCTTCTTAAGACGAATTAACCGAGTGGATGCCGCAAGACGAGACTTAAGGGCCCGTTGTTAAGCATCGGCAGCCTCCCGTTCTGCGTTATAAAAACGACATAACTCTGCCAAAGTAATAGACAGTTTATTATCTAGCCGCGCAGCAGTAAATTAAATATAAGACCCTAAGACAAATTAATCAGGGAACTAGACGACTATTAAGAGTAATAGGTCGCGTATATTTAGCATTAGAGATAAAGCGAACGTTATAGGACGAATAAATATTCGCTTTAGTGCACTTTAAGTAAAAGGACAGTTGTTACGAAGATAGGTTCGCTAACGCAACATAAACTAACCCCTCTTTTAAATAGCAAGAATATAGAGACGGTATAATCTTACTAAGAGATAATATTGCAGCAATAGTACGAGCACGACGAGCAGTTAAGAAAGAAGAAATTGCTTTAGGTATAATAAGTAATAATATTAACTAAATTAATTAGATGGATATTATACCTCTAGTAAACGACTTAGAGATATTTTAAATCTTTAAGGACAAAGATAAAGAGGAGGGAGATAGTGTTACGGACGCTTTAAGTACAATATTATAACTACTTAGAGAAGAGTTAGAAGAAGCTAGTTGGTTAATATAAGCACGGTCTAGAATAGAGCCGATAGAGCTATGTAATGAGGAATAGTAACTAAGGTTACGTAACGTAATCTATATAATCTATAGGATCTATATAATCTATAGGATCTTAGAGTACACGTATATTATATATAAAAAGGATTTTATAGGAGTACGGTTGCGTATTTAAGGACCCTTTGTCCCTACCTAGATAGTTCCTTCTTTGTAGTAATTCTTAGAATATAATTAGAGTTAATCTATTGGGCAACTACTCCACCAGTTGTTATTACATTGTCGACTTCTATATTTACATTTCCTATACACCTAGCCCAATAACAGGACCCACCGTAGTTCTTACTACAAGGTTCCGTTACACTAACGGGCGGCTTAATAGCGGGTTGCCTTGTTAATTATATATAATACTAGGCTGCCGTTAATATATATAATACTAGGCTGCCGTTAATATATATAATGTTTACGTATACTAAGTAGTTAAAATTAAGGTCTTTATAAAGAGTGAACTTAAATCAGCCTAGGGAACGTCCATATTTCTAGTAAAAGGAGCAGTATTTAGTTAGGTGGTTAATTGCCTTCTTATTAACGTCATTATGTCTAGAGCGTTCTAGGACTCTATATAGCTTTTTGGCTAATAGGTGGCCGAAACGGCGGTATAGGTAGTGGATTTCAGTACTAGTAAGGTAGTACGGATTATAGTTAAAAGATTCCTAAATGTAGGTTTATAAAGTCTCTCCCTATATAAAGAACGGGTGTCTAAATCGTTGTGTAATTAATAGGGTAATATACTTACTTCCTAGGGCAGTTGCGGGGCTAATTAGGGTGTCCGTAATATTATTGTAGTAAACCTATAACCTATCTATATCCGCGAGATAAAGTAGAAAAGGGGTATCCGCTTTTACTACATAGAAGTTAACTAGGCTAATTAGGGTCTTAACTGCAATTAATCTAATTAATGCGGTTAAGCTAATGCCGAATTAGACGTTTATGGCCCCAGTTTACATAGTATTAATGTCCGTATTATTATTTGTAGTAGTCTTATATATAAGGTATTGTCTATAACCTATAGTAGACTTTTTAAAGGTATTTGTATTAATTATAACGCTATAGAATTCTTTAGGGGTATAGCGTTTTATAGTAATATATGTAAATAGATTCTATTTATAGTCCGTAACGTCTATAACGGGTCTAATAGGTATATTTATAGGTTGGTTTTTGGGTGTAATTAAGTATATAAAGGAGCGGTCGGCTAATACGGTTGTAATATTAACGGCTTAGCCGTCTATAAAAGGTCTAAAAGTAGTTAGGAACGTCTCTAAGGTCTTTTATTTTTAAGTATTTAAATTAAAGTTAATTATAAGGGCTTCTATTAACTTATTAAGAGACTCTTTTACTTTCTCTCCTTTATAGTTTAAGATAAACTAGTTAATCTAATTGTTAAATTTCTTCTTAGACTTATTACGTTCTTTCTAGGTATACCTTATAGACTAATATTCTTCCTTACCGTATATAAAGCACTTCTAGCTAGTTTGTCTATAGGGGTATACTTTTATATAGGAGTTGCTTTAGTGGTTATAGGTAGGACTTAGTTGGTATAGGTACTGCTAGTGGTAGCGGCGGTCTATAAAGTAGGTATCTAAGTTAGTTTATAGGTTTTATAGGTCCGTAATAAAGGCTTAAATACTACTTAGTGGGTTTAAAACTTTATATGTTATAATAGAGGACCGTAAATTGTTAATAAGGCTAGTTAAGGTGTCTATAGGCTTATAATAGGCGTATTTATAGGGTTCCACTTCCTAGTAAGCTGTAATAAGTTTATTGTATAGGAAGTTGTCTGTTTAAAGCTTAGTATTAAGGCCGTGCTATAGGTGCCGAAGGTCTTTAATAAGAATTTATAGGCACTTTATAGTTGTTACGGAGTAAGTATAAGCGACGATAATATATAGCAAGGTAGATATTATTAAGCTAAGTATATAAACTGTGTGAGGAGGTTAAGACGTTACGTAAGGAAAGAAGGTAGGAAAACGGGAAAAATGGGCATATATTGTTAACTTGGTTGCTTAGTTAATACATATATAGGCAGAATAGGGTTCAGGTCGTGGTCCTAGCAGAACTTAGCAGAATTTAGTAAAACTTAGTAGAATATAGCAGAATGCCGTAGATTGCAGTTAGATTGCTATTAGATTACTATTAGATTACTATTTTATTGTTAGTTTCTAATTACTAAGCCGGTAGAAATAGGTAAATGTGTGCAAGGTGTTACGGGGGTGTCCCATAACAGTACCCCCTTTTTAAACTCGAGCTTCTGCGAGATGGGGCTGTAGTAGTTCTAGGTAGAGTTTATAAAAGTCTTCTACGACTTATATAAGTTCTATAGAGTTAACGGGTTCCTATAAGGACTTAGTAAAGCCTCTCTATTTTATAAGATATATATATTAGCGTTTCCGTTTATTATACTTAATATTATTAATTCTTTTAATAAAGTACTTATTCTCACCATCTACTTTAACTAGTAGAAGAGGGTCTTATATCTATCTAGGCAGGGCGTCTAATACGGGGGTAGTAGGGTAGAGGACTGACGTATAGAATATAGGGTGGATTTTAACCGTACTAGGGAGTTTCAGTTAGTAGGTATAAGGAGAGATAACCTTTTTAACCTTATAAGGGCCGGCGTTCTTCCAATTAAGTTTCTTAGTAGGTCGTTTCGTGTTTAGATTTCTTGTATCTAGCTAGACAAAATTACTAATTTAGTAGGTTGGTACTAGGGTTTGTTTCTTATTCGCTGCGGCTTTATAAATAGATTAAGCCCATATTATCTCATTAGTAAGGAACTATTATAGTTCCTTTATCTTCTTTATAAATTTATTTACTTCTACGACTTATAAGGCGTAATAAGCGGGGTAAGGAATATTACTAAAGGATTCAAAACCCATTTATAGGTGCTAGCCGTAATTAGCTAGGAATAGGGAGACTTTTATAGTTTCTGAGATGGAGTTATTTATAGTAAACTTGGTAAATATAAGCCAGTTAATCCAGTTATCCTATAAATACGACGTGTATATCCAAATATACTATTCTATTATAGCATTTACGCATTTTATTTAGCCATCCGTTTCTAGGTAATACGTAGTAGATAATAGTGCTTTAATACGGAGTTAAGTAGTTAGTTCTTTCTAAAATGCTAAGATAAACTAGCTGCCTCTATCGGAGATAATTATTTTAGGGAGTTTATAGAGTTTTTATATATAATCTAGGAATAGTTAGGCGATAGTAGGCGTTAATATATTGGGGTAGGCGATTAAGTGTCTCATTTTAGATAGTCGGTCTACAACTATTATAATATTTGTGTAGCCTTTACTTTTAGGAAGGTTAATAATAAAGTTAATTAAGATATCCTTCTATCTTTGGTCTGGAACAAGTAGCGGCTTTAAAAGACTATTATACGTCTTATGCGAAGCTTTAGCTCGTCGGTAGGTATAGTAGCTAGAGACGTACCTTAATGTTATATTATATATATTTAGCCAATAATACTCCTATTAGAGTAGTTTTAGGGTCTTTTATTGGCCCGGGTAGCCGGTAATAGGTAGATTGTATACGTGTTTAAGGAGTTTAAGCTTAAGCTTATTGTAATTAGAGATAACTAGACGGTTCTAGTAATATAAGCGGTTTCCGCGGGCTTTGCATTTATTTAAAGAAATCTTTTTAGAGCGTTTAATACTATCTTGTATTAGCTTAAGCGTCTCTTAGATAAACTTATTATTTAGGTATTTGTTAACTATAATCTATTTAATTAATTAATTAGTTATTTTAAGGACGTGTACCGTAAGATCATTAGTAGGAGGGTTAAATAGTTTAGGGCGAAGTAGGGTCTGATTTTAGTAAGAGCGCGCTTCTTCTAGGGCTGGCGCGTCTTGTAAGCATTAAGTTAGGGTATTAGGCTTCTAGCCTTAGACGCCTAGGCGGTACGTAATTAAGAATTGGAAACGAGATAGATATTCTAACTAGCGGGCCTAACGATAACTTAGCTGTTTTGTAGTTGTAAAGTACTATAGGTTCTTATAGTTATTAAGGACCTTAATCGGAAATCCAGCGCCTTCTAGTTTAGGTTGCTATTGTTTAAAATATCTAATAATAGCTAACAATTCCTTATCGTAGATCTCGTAGTTATATTTGGCTAGGCTTAGTTATTTTAAGAAGTATGCTATAGGGTACAATACTCTATCCTTATTATATTAAGATAAAATGCCTCTAGTAACGTAGTTAGATAAGTCGGCTTCTATAACACTTATTCGGTTTAGGTTAAAGTATTAGAGTACGGGCGCAGTAGTAAATATAACCTTTAGATAGGCAAAGGCCTTCTTATATTCCTTATTAAAGATAAAGACTTTATCCTTTTAGGTTAGAGCTATAAGGGGTAAAACTAGGGCGGAGAAGTTATTAATAAACCGTTAGTAAAAACTAGCAAATCCTATAAAGGCTCTTACGTCCTTAACGTTCTTAGGTTCTTGCTAGTTTATAATTACTTTGACCTTCTTTAGGTCCATTTATATACTGTTTATAAAAATAAGGAGTCTAAGGTATAGGACTTCTATTTTATAAAACTTGTATTTATCTATATCTAATTATAAACTAGCTCCGTATAGGGCTTATAAAATACAGTTAACGTATTTCCAATATTTAGTTAGGTTATTACTATATATTAGAATGTTGTTAATATAAGCCGTACAGAAGATATCTAGGTAGGGGCGTAGGGTGTTATTTATATAATGTTAAAACAAGCTCGGAGCGTTTGTAAGGCTAAAGGGTATTACTAAGTACTTAAATAGTCTATATTAGGTATAAAATGCAGTAAGCCACTCGTCCCCTTTTATAATGCGGAGACGGTTAAATATAGAGATAATATTAAACTTTGTGTAGTAACGAGCCTTACTTAGTTAGTTTAGTGTCTCTTATATTAACGGGATCGGATATCGGTTCTTAACAGTAACGGCGTTAAGAGCTTAGTAGTCTACATAGAAGCGTAGGCTGCTGCTAGGTTTCTTAACAAAGATCACTAATACGGCTATAGGCGATAAGCTTGCTCTAATAAATCCTTTACTTAGGTTCTTGTCTAAATACTTTTATAGCACTTAGAGTTCATTTTAGGATATCCTATATAAGGGTCCAAATCTAGGCTGCTTTC
>Ga0307515_10003686_pt1 | contig 32185 bp, 37 predicted proteins | sample 17_EM_MG_FD_194513 | JGI IMG/M metagenome (GOLD analysis project Ga0307515, IMG submission 194513) | Populus trichocarpa ectomycorrhiza microbial communities from riparian zone in the Pacific Northwest, United States - 17_EM | ecosystem: Host-associated > Plants > Roots > Unclassified | place... | reverse complement strand
ATCAAATTTTATCATCGGGCGATCAACCGCGGTAAGTATGCTGATGGATTTTATCATTCCATGATTGACGACAAGGACGGTCATATTCCCTCGCCACTGATCATGTTTACCTGCACCGCGTTGTGCCATGCTCTCCTGGAGTGGCAAAAGAACAAAGGCGTTCATCCGAAAGCTTCCAAGTCAAAGCTGAAAGCGGACAGTCTTGATCGCTCGAACTACTTCAATTGCAAGAATGACGGTGGTAAGAACGCATCCTGCTGCGCTGCAACGGGTCGCAAGTTGTTAACCTCGCCTGGCGTTGCAGACACATATGCATTCTTGATGAATACCTGCAACAAACTACCGGAGAGCTACCAACAGAGGGTGTATAACAACACTCTTGCTACAGTCAAGCGTCAGATTCAACAGCCGGAGAACCCAACGCCTGCCGTGGTGATCAGCGTGGAAGCAGCGCGTGTTGAGAATGCTATTCTTCTTGATTATTTGACCTCCGAAGTGGCGCTTGAGGAGCCTGAGATCGGACGCACTGACCCAAACATCCCGATAGACAACAATTGCACGGATGACGAACTTCATTTCGGGTTGCCAGGGGCCAGCGGGGATTACAATGATGAAGGTGATGAAAGCTACGTGCGCGATGCAATCCCCACTGCCAGCCGGCGACGACGACTGCCTGTGACTGAACTCGACAGGGTTGACCTGGGAACCAATGATGTCGACGGGTATGACGGCGACAATGGCGACGATGCGAATGCGGATGCAGAGGAAGAAGCATCGCAAGCTGATGATGGATCAACGCAGAATGTGGAGGACTGAGGGCACAGTAGGCTTGACCTGGGCACCAGTGATGTCGACAGGTATGAGTGCGAGGATGGCGAAGATGCATCGCAAGCCGACGATGGATCAATGCAGAATGTGGAGGACTAAGGGCATAGTACTAGAGAGTGTGAAGATTAGACTGTATATTTCAGACCTGTAAAATACAATAATGGCGAAGCAAATGCAACAGCAAGCGATGTATCCGAAGCGAAGACTGTATTGCAATATGAGACAAAATCTCAAAGCTAAACATAGATGGGGCGAGTGCGGCATCGGATATATAGCTATAGCAATGGCGGGGAGGTAAAATGTGGCTATCGGCCGAAGAAAGGCATAAACATTGCCAGGCGTTGTGTAAAAGGCTACAGCATAACTGCAGCCCCTGTGAAGAGTGTAACACACGTGTCGTTCTGATGGTGCGTATAGCAGGCGCAAAGTAATGGAGGTAAGTATGCAATGCGGCCCGTCGCCTGGGCAACGGGTAGCGTGTCATTCTCCGTCAGAGGGTACAAGGTTCCGTCAGAGCTGTCAGAGCCGTCCGGAACACCCAGGTGTTTCAGATGCAAACTAGCATTGTTCCTGATGGACTACCTTGGAACTAAACACAACTTCAGCAATGTATTCCACCTGCAATTGGATGGTCAACAAGAAAGGCTTAATCAACCAATCGAGGCATATCAGAGATTATATCACAACTTAACGTATAACAATTCAGCAGAAATATTGGTAATGGTTGAGTATGCACATATTTATTCAAAACATTCCTCTAAGATAATTTTCCCCATTAACAGTAATTACCGTTCTGTTATTGTCAATGTAGAGTGAATACAGTATAACTTAAACAAAACAACAGTAATCACTGATAACAACTAAGAACTGATTGGCCAACAAAATCACTACTCAGAAATAAATCATCCAGAATGAACTAACATTACCTAACAGAAATGTTTAAATTATCACACAGTAAGTCGAAATCCAGACAAGAAGTTATTGAGATATATTATGATAGACTAAGGTAGACAATTCCTCAATTGACATGAATCAAATAGGTTATCATCAAAGGAACGAATATAGAAACAAAAAACTGAAGTAGAAAGTGGACTAACAAGATGTACAGAACATTTGAGTTACTGTTAGTTGAGCACAATGAAAGCTATTGCTGGCTGAATTTGCCAGTAACCAGAAGCATACACACAACATTCATTGACTGATTGTTTGAACGATTCTGACAGAAGACTCCAGAACGGGAGTAAGTCGATATCCAGGTAAATGGTAAGGGCCCAAAGAAGGTAAGAATAATCACGTGTGGATATATCAATAATCAGTCATAGACACTTCTGTTTTTTGTGATGTAGGACGGTTGTAGTCATGAAGAAAATTCATGGTACACTTATGAACTTAAGTAAGAGATTTTGAGGAATTTATTGAAAGAGTATTACATGGAAAATCGAAATGTGGACAAGGACAAGAGATATGGACACAAAAAGTTGAGGAAAGATTGATTTTTGTGTTAAACATTGGAATTATTTGGTTTCAATATCTGAGTTGTATCATTTATTTTTTCCAATTCTTCAGAAGAAGCTACAATTAGATCACAGGTACTAGAGTGGAAGATAGTGTTTGCGATTCTCACTTTGTAGTGGTAATTGTACTCAGGGGATTGCATAGTGAATACATTACGATTGTTGCATGACTGTTCCTGCGTAACATCTATCCATAACATCCCTATAATTGCCTGTACCATCATATTTGGCTTGATTATGCTGTAGCCACATGTTGATTGATGAGTATCAACCCGTGGGCCACTCATGCATTTCAAATGTGATGGTGCAGTTATGTTGCAATTCCTGGGATGTTTAAATTAAAAATTATCAGCTGTGTGCATAATTATCAACTACTTTTACAATACATTTGCTAGTGGGACAATGTACAGTTCAGTTGCAAATATGCCGAGTTAGGTGTGCAGCAGATGTTATGCATACCAAGAGAGAGCAAACAGTTGGCCTAGCCCCCACTGAGTTGGCTCAACTGGTGGCACTTCATACATATCAAATAGTTGATACCACAGCCAGCAGTGTCCGCAGCAATGAAGATATTGGCTGAGAATCTGCAGTTTGAAGTAAACCTAGTCATTGAGTCCAACTGGTATATATTACAGCATTATATTCTACATTGGCAGAGTATTGGTTTGTCACTGATGAATTCTGACACAATTGCCAAAGAATGTAACTACAGATGAGACTTTAACATAATTAGGATAAAGTACAGATAGGTTGCATGCTGGGAGACGTTGTAACTATGAAATGAACCAATAGTGAGGTGTTACATATGACATTTTAAGCTCTCAATTGGTGTGTATTATATCCTGCGAAAAATGGCTCTACTTTGGAGCATAATGTTTTGAAATCACTCCTGTATGAATGTGATAACCAAATAGAATTGTGTCTATGTTAATGAGCGATTTTCAGACACAGAATTCTCCTCAGCAAAAAGCTATAGGACCAAGTGAAGTATAATACTGAGAATATCTAAAGGAGTCTTATCCTCAGGATATCACTATAAAGAGCTGACATTGGTCTGGCAATAAGACTAACCTAGCTCTGGCATCTAGCAGCAATCCAGAGTCAGACATTAACAGACAAGAACACCTTAAAATATTATTACGAATTCTACTCAAAATCACCTCTATTATATTTTCCCCTCTGCCACATCATCACACAAAAGAATTTCTAACACACTTATACCTGAAGTGAGAGTTCTGCAGACAATACAAAATTGACTTCTTGGTATATTGCTAGATGTATAACTTGATTATAAATAGTGCAGACAATTCTCCAATGACCATCAGATGGTACATTGCATGAATCTCACTGCATTCAAATGTGACGTTGTCAGTTACACCAAAACAGAGTTCTTTCGAAGTGAATTATATGACAATGAGGTATTGGATGCTGAATATTCTCATGATGATTATAATTATTAGTTTGCCATTGTCTTGGTTGGCATGAGGATTAGTTTTTCAAAATATAAGGCAAAAAGAGAAGACATGTTTTGTTTAGGCAGCTTTACATAGAATAAATAAATATTGCATTAGATATTGGGATTTTAATTCCCTCATAAAAATTATAGTGGTACAGTTTGAATTGGTGGTAGTATTACTATTCACTTAATTGATATAAGTATTACTACCATATTCCCTATTACATAAGTCTCTATATCTCCTGTTTTCATTATAAACAATATATTAAGGTATTTTATAATCTATTTCTTACTCTTGTAGTTCAGTTAATTACAATATACAATAAGTTATATATTTATCACCAAATATTGAATTTTTAACTTGTAGAATTTTGCAATATATTTGAATAACTTGACTGTTATTTCAATACTGTATTTAATAAATATCCTGTAGTACTAAAGCACTTTTACAGTAGTAATAACACCTGATTCTTTACTCTAGAAATTATATTACAATTTCTGAATTATAAGAACAACTGAAAGTCAAAAGTAAAAATAATACTATTGGTTGATTTTTAAGTAGAGTAAATAGATTATGGACTATTTGGAAATAAATGTTGCCAACAGTAAAAGTATTAGAAATGTAATTTTTATTTTTATTCAAGTAAATCTCTTAGCTTACAATAAAAACTAAATTTTTCAGTTTGTTGATATTTATATCAGATTGTATATTCTAAGTTAGTATTAGATATTTCTAATATTAGTTATTTGCTCAATAAAGCAATTAGTTTATTTTATTTATTTATTCAAAGTATAAATTATTTATATAATCGGTGCTATAATACTCTATTATCATAACTGAATAACAAATATAAGTTAAATTATATCTATACTAAATATTCACAATGGAAATATTGAATTGTAATATACTCAGTATGTGTGTGTGTGTTTTTTTTTTTTAAGGATTGTGGATATAATTTGAGTTTCTATTTTTCTGAACCATATTATTTGCTGGTTATTTTTGAATAGAGCTTTTACTTATCCAACTGTTACAGTAACACAAATAGAAAATCGTTATGTGATACTTATTTTTAGTTTGTATGCTCCAGCCTCTCATTTATTGTAGGTTTTGTAGTAAAATTTAATCTTGACTGCAAAACGCTTTAAAACCAACCCCGAGATTGATAAGAGCTTAAGTCAAAACCCTGTAAAAGGAGTTGTGTGTAAGATTTTCGAAATATAATGCTGTGTTGAATTTATCTTAGGACTTTATATTATCAACAGAGTATGGTGAAGCTACAATGCTCAGAATACGCTGCGCAATCCTACCCAAAGTTGTAGATTAAACTCTCCAATAGAAGGAAAATTTTTTCGTTGTAGTGTGCAACAACGGTTGGCATAGGAGTTATGGTTTTCAAGCAGTACCCCTCCACTCTAATTATTAGCAAAAGCGAATTTCAGAGCGTACAACTAAACCTCACCGTCCATTATTTTACCACCCGGCATACAGCAGCACTCTTTCAATTCAGACACTCTATCAGAGAGATTTTACCTGTGGACTGTTTGCGTCATGGATTTTCCGAAAGAAGAGGAAAGAATCCTTCAGTTTTGGAAAAAAATCGATGCATTTCAAACCTCGATGAAGCTGTCGAAAAGCAAAAAGCCGTTTGCCTTTTATGATGGACCGCCATTCTGCACGGGGTGAGTATGATGTTTCACTTCTTTGGAATTACCTGTCATGTTCTTTGGACTGAACATATAGATTGCCTCACTATGGCCACTTGCTTGCTAGCACTATTAAGGACATTGTTCCACGATTCTGGTACATGAAAGGTTATCATGTCATTCGACGATTTGGCTGGGACACTCATGGTCTTCCCATTGAGTACGAGATCGATAAAAAGCTGAATATTAAATCCAAAGATGACGTACTAAACTTAGGCATTGACAAATACAACGAGGAATGCCGGGCTATTGTCATGAGATATTCCTCTGAGTGGCGACAGACTATTGATAGGCTAGGACGGTGGGTTGATTTTGATGATGACTACAAGGTTAGCTGGTCCATGGCGTACTGAATTATGGGAATATGTACTAAGCTAGATTTCAGAGTTTGTATCCAACTTTCATGGAGTCGGTATGGTGGGTTTGCAAGCAACTATTCGATAAGGACCAGGTATATCGTGGATACAAAGTCATGCCCTATTCCACGGCATGTACAACTCCTTTGTCCAATTTCGAGGCTCAGCAAAACTACAAGGATGTCATGGACCCAGCAGTCGTTGTATCTTTCCCCTTGGTCGATGACCCAACTACAGAGCTGCTGGCATGGACAACTACCCCTTGGACCCTTCCTTCGCATACCGGTATTGTAGTTCACCCTGACTATGAATACATCAAGATCCACGATCACAAAGATAATCGATATTACATTATCTTGGAATCCTGCCTGAAGACACTGTACGGTGAGAAGGGGCTGAAGAATGCCAAGTACAGCATTGTAGGGAGAATGATGGGAAAGGACATGTCAGGGTGGAAATATACTCCGCTTTTCGATTACTTCGCTGTCAGGTTCAAGGAGCACGGCTTTAGGGTTTTGAATGCCACATATGTCACCCCAGATAGCGGAACCGGACTAGTCCACCAGGCGCCGGCGTTCGGAGAGGAGGATTACCAAATTGCATTGGATAATGGTGTTGTTAGCGAGTCTAGACCCCCGCCTAATCCAGTTGATGAGTGCGGAAGGTTTACAAACGAGGTAACAGACTTTGCTGGGATACATGTGAAGGTATTCGTCTACTGGATTCCCACAAGCTATGTTGTCTTAACTCATTCTATGTAGGAGGCGGACAAAGCCATCATAAAATACCTGAAGGATAGGAACCGTCTCATTGTCCAAGAAACCATCACCCATAGTTACCCATTTTGTTGGCGTTCGGATACCCCTCTGATCTACCGTGCAGTGCCGGCGTGGTTTGTGCGTATTACCCCTATAATTCCGCAAATGTTAAAGAACATCGAAAATTCCCACTGGGTACCAAATTCTGTCAAGGACAACCGATTTGGTAACTGGATAGCAAATGCTCGAGACTGGAACATATCCAGGAACAGATACTGGGGAACGCCGTTGCCTATCTGGACCTCTGAGGACGGTGAAGAAGTAATATGTATCGGAAGCATCAACGAATTAGAGGAGTTGAGTGGTACTACTGGAATCACTGATCTCCACAGGGATAGCATCGATCATATCACTATTCAAAGTAAAAAAGGCAGGGGAGTTTTGAGGAGAGTCGAGGAGGTCTTTGACTGCTGGTTTGAGTCTGGAAGTATGCCATATGCCAGCAATCACTATCCGTTCGAGAATAAGGAGCAGTTTGAGCGCGCTTTCCCTGCAGATTTTATCTCGGAGGGCATCGACCAGACTCGTGGGTGGTTTTACACTCTACTTGTTCTAGGTACTCACCTCTTTGGGGAATCTCCATTCCAGAACTGTATTGTGAGTGGGATCGTCCTTGCAGAGGATGGAAAGAAGATGTCCAAACGACTGAAGAACTACCCCGATCCAACCATCATCATTGACAAATATGGTTCCGACGCCTTGAGATTGTATTTGCTCAATTCGCCAGTTGTCAGAGCCTTGACTTTGCGTTTCAAGGAGTCTGGTGTGAAAGAAATTGTTGCGAAGGTGTTGCTTCCCTTATGGAACAGCTATAACTTCTTTGAGCAACAAGTTCAGCTTTTGAGGAAATTAGAGGGAATTGATTATAGGTGGAACTTAGAAAACAACGCAAGTACGAACTTCATGGACAGATGGATCATTGCAAGCTGCCAGAGTTATCTGAAATTTGTCAACGAAGAAATGGCTGGTACGTTATCACCACACTACTGTTCAGGCTCAATTAACTTCTTCCATAGTGTATCGATTGTATACCGTTGTACCACGAATGCTGGAGATGATCGATAACATGACCAACTGGTACATTCGTTTCAATAGAAAGCGTCTGAAGGGAGAATATGGATTAGAAGATACACTCTGTGCACTACACTCTTTGTTTGAAGCGTTGTACACCCTTGTGCGTGGAATGGCTCCATTTACTCCATTCCTGACGGACAATATCTACCGACGACTGAGACCATACATCCCAGTTGATATTCTCCCCGAAAATAATGAGAGTATTCATTTCCTACCATTCCCCGAGATCAGAGAAGAGTCATTCGATTCGAATACAGAGCGAATATTTTCCCGGATGCAAAAAGTTATTGAGCTGGCTCGTGTTTCGCGTGAGAGGAAAGCTATCGGCTTAAAGGTAATGTCCAGAACGTATTCCTTACGATCTTAACTAATTATTACCAGACCCCTCTCAAAACCCTCGTTGTCATTCACCCTAACCAGTCATACTTGGACGAAGTCAAATCACTCGAGGGTTACATCACTTCTGAACTCAATGTTCGCGATCTGGTTCTTTCGTCAGATGAAGAAAAGTATGGAGTTGAGTACAAGGTGGTTGCTGACTGGCCCATTCTTGGCAAGAAGCTTAAGAAGGACATACGCAAGGTAAAAAATGCATTGCCTTCCGTCACCAGTGCTCAAGTAAAAAAGTTTGTGGAAGATGGGGAGATTGAAATCGCTGGGGTCAAAATTGTGACTGGTGATCTTGTTGTTGTTCGTGGACTAGCACAGACCAATTCCACAAAGGACATGGAGACCAATACTGACAATGATGTGCTGACCATCCTCGATACTGCGATGTACTCTGAACTGCATAGTGAAGGATTAGCTCGAGAGATCATCAACAGAGCTCAGAGACTGCGCAAGAAAGCGGGACTATTGCCTATAGATGATATTAGGATGGAATACAAGGTTTTGAAGGATCAGATCGGACTTGAAAAGGCATTTGAGGAGCATATGCCTCTGTTCGAGAAGGCTCTACGAAGGCCGTTGGATAAGGCGATTGACGCCCATGTCGACCATCTCTACCCGGGCGTCAACTTTGACAAGGTCATTTTGGAAGAGGAACAGGAGATTGGGGAGGCCACTTTCCTTTTGAGGCTTTTGAGGCTGTCTTGATTGCAGTGTATAGAGAGGGTTTTGTTTTCACCAGCAGCACTAGTTATAGGAAGATGAATTGTCACTAGGGTTTTGATTTTGCAGTTATCCTTGAATATGAATTGCAACCAAACTCACGAGATTGAGAATTATTAATGCATGTCGTAGCATATTCCTCTAAATTAACAATGCGGGGGATGCTTTGAAGTGAACTTTAGTGGGAATCCTGGGTGGCAGAATTCGTTTTCTTATTATTGCGTTTCACCATTCTCTGAATTCTCATTTTGCTTAACATCTGCAAAAGTGCAAACCGACTATAGACTGTACTACGCGCAGCTCATCATAAACTTCTCGTGGACTTGGTACGACGCGCAGTCTATAGTCATCCATAGTCGAATCCATGGACATGTGCGCGTAGGCCTATAGGACTGTATATAGCTAGCAGTCGAGAGAGCTATGCCAGTCTATGCTGCCGCCAGGATTCGCTGTTTGTGTACACACTATGGATACTATCATTGAGAGCACGCTTGAGAGCCCGCTGCAGACTGTCTAAGAGAGCCCTTCTAAGAGACCGCTTGAGAGAGCGCTTAAGAGAGGGCTTCAGTGATTTCAGTGGGAAGCTTTGGGTCGCCAGTGTTGGAAGCTTTCGCTGATGGAAAAGTTTGAGTTGAGTCTGTGGAAGCTTGGACATTGACGTAGCCAACTTACTACTCTAAGTACACCGCTGGCCGGCACCGTGACAGTCACCGTGACTGCTACCATTAACACCACCATCACAATCACCATCACACAGAAAGAAATCATGAGCAGCCCAGGACCAAATGTGTATGCACACATACATCCAAAATCGATAGGAAGCAAGCTACAGATTCCTCAGGAGTCGGAGATCTGCCTTCTTCAAGATTCAATTGTCTACCTGTACTGCATAATCCAAGGCGGCAATTGCCAACACCATGATCGTGAGACATCGCGCCAAAGATATGGTTCAGACAATGAAATCGACCAACATGCTCTGAAATTTCAGAGTAATAGGCAGACAGACCTTGGGAGGAAATTTTTGGACCGGCCAATAGGGGCTGGCTACCCGGCCAATATTTAAGCGCAGCTTCCCCCGCATTGTTTTCCGAGTCAGTCTACGATCAGTATCTACAGTGGCACTCACCAAGCTACAACAAAAGAAGGATAAGAGGAATAAAGAGGAGATTTGGCGTGCCCTTACACAATATGGCACCTCCTTTTAGTCCCTTGCAGAAGAGTTTAGGCTCTATCTCCTACTTGACCTGATCAAGTAAAAGGTAGTTTAATATATGTAGAAGCTTACAAAAGAAGCAGAAACTACCTTCCACAGAGAGTATTAGTAGTTGTATGGATGGAACAAACTAATGGCAGGAATTTCCCTTTATCTAATTCTGGCTATGGCTTAAGCCTTGGCAGAAGAACTAGCAGAAGACAAAGCAGAATTTATATTTGTATATCTTTTAAATATTGGATATTTTGGAATCTATTGTACCAGCCACTGCGGTTTGGATACTGTCTGTTGCTGACAGGTAATTTGAACTTGGACACCCCATGCTGACACCTGTACAAGAGATGGATGAGGCGATGGTAATGATGGTAGTGCATAAGGCACTGGGCATTATAATATAGCATAAGGTGCAGGGTATCATTATTGTAAATTGCAGAATTGAAATTGATTGTGCTGACAACTTTTGCTGCTTGGACACTGGCTTGCTGACGCTGACAGAGGTGTAAAAACAGCTGGACAGACACCCCGTGCTGATTGCTGATATCTGAACCACAGTGGCCATTAAAGTATATTACTATTCTGAATATTTTACCAAGTTTCATATCCAGTTGAATATTATTATATATTTACTAAACTGAAGTATTTCTGGCAACTACTATCAAAACTCAATAAACACATTTGAAAACATAATATCAAGTACAATAGCTTTACATTCATAGTTGACAATGGATTTATAATTAGTTATTAAACAAAAGTAGAAGCTAGATGAAATAAATGAAAATATAAGTTGAGAATATCTTAAAATAATATATAATATATACTACTCCTTAATATTGCTGTCATATTAGCTAGATTCAACATATTTCCGAAATATAACCAAAATCAGGATACTATAAAAGGTACCACTCAAAATTGCACAATATACAAGTAGTTATTGTATGCTGTGAAAATGTATAGAATGATGAAAAATAAGCAATATCATATGGATGGTATATATATCTGAATATACTTATTATCATTTACATTGGGAGAATGTCTCAATTATGTATTTCTAATAGTTATTCAATACTTCTAACTATGAATATTACCAATATATTATAATGGTAAAATACAATCTAGTTATTAAATGACTCTGGAAGTAACTCAAAGTGAATAGTATATTATTCAATAGTTATCTATATTCAAATCTGATTGGAACATTATAATAGATTTAACAGTTATCTGGAGGTATCTAAAAGAGCATATAGGAAATCCAAAAGTATAATTAAGTTTAGATGTTAAGTTCGAAAGCAGTTTGAAAAACATATAATCAATCACCTTGTATAATGTAGTATGATATAGCTACATCACCAAAATGCAAATCAGTCTGGAAACCATACACAAACCTCCCAGACACTGTGGTCGACCTTACCAGTGCTGCTATGTACTTCCAGCTGCTCCCAGGCCCCCCTTGTGCTAAGCAAAGTACTCTCAGACTCTGCAAGAGCATTCTCAGGTGCTCCAGAAAATATCTGCAGTTAAGGAAGTGCATTCATGATTCTCCGATCCTTGACAAATATTCTGGTCAAATTGTGGAGCGGGTGAGACCACTGGGCAGGTTGGCGGCAGACTTCGAGAGCAGCTGAGACCTCCACGCCATTCTGCAGGAGACTTCTGGAGCAGCAGAGACCACTATGCAGCTCTGTAGAAGTGTTTGTGCCGTATTCTCACAGCAGCGGTTCTTAGAGATCTATCATCACAAGGCACTTTGTCTATCACATTCGTCTTTGTTACAGTCACAAGATTCATAACATCATATTATGGCATGTAATATCTATCTAAGTATCTCAATATATATATATACTGTCCATCCGGCTGCAGACGGTACTCGAACATAATCAGAGGAGCTCCTGGAGACACCACTTGAGAGAACTATGAGATGCACGTGGAGGTCATTGAGGCGAGAAAACATGTTTCTCACCACCACCGCCATTCAGTTTGCGAGGGGGAAGCTGGAGTTGGGCAAATGGAGATACAGAGAGAACGGAGACATACTGACTGACGTGGGGGGTGGGTGTACACAGTTACAGGGATAATGGAGATGGACTGAGCAATGGGGAGTATATAGACATCATCTCATTATATGAAATACACAGTCCATCTTCCCAGCTCTTTGATCCACAAATGCTTGCCAAGATTTCGTAGATCAATACAATATGTGTGGTTCCTGATGCACTCTTGCTGAGCCTTCATGGATCGAGGCAAATTTTATGTGTCCTAACAGCTGGGTACTTCTTCATATCTTCTCACTCTCTTTCTATGCTCCTCGAGCCATAACCACTCTGTCTGATGAATTCCCTTCTGATGCCATCAGAGATCCACTGTGTCACCACACTGTGATCGAGTGAGTTTGGAGATGAACTTGGAGGCTGAGATTGAGCAAGTTTGGAGATGCACACTGAGGGTGTGACACAGGGACTTTGTCGATGCACTTTGACGCCATGCTCGTGCAAACATGCAGGCCATAATCGAGCTAGTTTGGCTATATAGTTGGAGGCCACAGTCTAGTCAACTTAGAGAAGCACTCTGAGGCTGTGAACAAGCTAGTTCCGTGATGCACTTGTAGGCAGAGATAGACCGAGTCGGGAGATGCACTTGGACACCATGAAGGATTGAGATTGGAGGACAAGTTGGCAGCGGTCAATCTCGAGGCGGTCAACCTTGAGGCAGTTAATCTGGAGGTGGTCAATCAGGAGGTGGTCGATATTCAGGCAGTTGATCTGGAGGTGGTTGATCTGGAGGTGGTTGACCTGGAGGTGGTTGATCTGGAGGTGGTTGATCTGGAGGTGGTTGATCTGGAGGTGGTTGATCTGGAGGTGGATGATCTGGAGGCGGTTGATCTGGAGGCGGGTGATGTGGAGACCATTGATCGGGAGGGAGGCACAATGGGAGCTCAGACTGTATTCATTTGTTTACTCACAATTGTGAGAATGTAGAGAATTGAGTACATCAAGGTCTGCCGAGAGATGAGAGACTGGGTGGGAGTGGGAGCCGGTTGATCTCGGGATGAAGCCATAGTCGGTGTATGCAGTACTTGGTGTATGCAGTACTTGGTGTATGCAGTACTTGGAGTATGCAGTACTCGGTGTATGCAGTACTCGGAGTATGTAGTACTCCGTGTATGCTGTACTCAGTATTAACTCATGATCATGACATCGAGAGAAAGCAATGGATGACTTGACTGGGTGTTTGTAGGAGATGGTAGAGTTGAGGACGAGAAACAGAGCGATGACAAGCACTGGGAAATCATCATCAAAAACTGGGCCTTAAAGAAGTTTGTGTGCAAGTCATTTTACCATTCATGATACGGCAGGTACAACTCCTGATTGAGTGGGTAATAACACTAATATGAGGTCTTCTAAACCCATGCAGGCAAGTTATATGCCTGATTTTTCATATCCACTCGGATTCTCCATATCATTCTCATCTTTATCCCCTATTTCTCTGTCTCCTCCACAACTCTACCATTATTGCAGAACAGAGAGTTTAGTTATCCCTCTCCCTCTCTCCATGCCATGATCATGAGTTAACACCGAGTACAGCATACACCTATTACAGCATACACCAATTCCAGCATACACCAATTCCAGCATACACCAATTCCAGCATACACCAATTCCAGCATACGCCGATTACAGCATACTCCAACTACTACAGTGTCCATCCAAGTTTATCTGTCTTCTCTTCGTTATCAAAATTACAAGTTGACTCCTGAATGTAGCTTCAGCTTCCAGGGTGCCTCCCTACAAGATTGACTGCAACCAGCCAGTTCTCCAAGAAAGCTCACAGGTGAAGTAACCTTGTCACATTTCCACGGTTGCAAGTTAATGAACTGATCAATAGAGTCTTATTAGCACCCGGCATGCCTGCCTTTGACTGACTCCAAGCACTTCTGCAATCATGCTCCAACATGACTTCTAAGTGCATCTTTAAGCTTGCTCGATTATGGCCTCGGAGTGCATCTCCAAACTTCCTCCATTACAGCCTCAGACTGCATCTCTATGTTCACTTGACCATGGCATCCAAGTGTTTATCCACACTTGCCCGATTATGGCCTCCAAGTTTGCACAACCATGGCCTCCACATGCATCTGCAAACTCCCTTGATCACAACCTCAGTGTGCATCTCAACGTTCACTCGGTTATGGCCTCCAAGTGTATCTCCAAACTCACATGATCATGGCCTCCCATCTGCCTCTCCAAACTCGCTTAATCATGGCCTCCAAGTTCGCATGATTTTGTCCTCCCAGTGCATCTCCAATCATGCTTGACCATGGCCTCCAAGTGCATCTATGAGTTCACTCCATCGTCATCTTCAGGTGCACATCGAATTGCTCCCAAGCACCAACTGCAGCCAGTCTAGATATACCATGTGTTGATGGGTAGCTATATACACACAAAGATACATGGATATATAGCTGAGAATACAAACTGAATACATGTGTTTTAAAAATCATTGGACGATAAGTAGTAGCTATGCTTTCCAGGCCCACCAGCTGTGTTCCCAAAGAAGATGTTCTTTTTCCCAGACTGCTCTACTGTGATTTAAGGTGATCCAAGGCTTGTTGATGGCGCTCCTAGGCTGGTTGTTGGCACTCTGAGGCTTGTCACCGGCGCTTCCAGGTGCGCCCAAGATTAGGGTCAGCACTCCCAGCCTTGTGGTTGAGGCTCCCAACCTTGTCCCTGGTGTTGCCAGGTGCTGTCAGGTGCATCTGACCGCCACTAGATCGGTCCAGTAAATGCAGGGATTTGACCACACTGGGAATCTGGTCGGACAACTCCCAAATACTCCGAGTCACTCCGAGAGATAAAAAATCATTTTGCAGATGTATGATCTGGTTGATGTCAATGCACTGAATACACCAGCAAAAATCACCTTATGTGATGAGTAACTCATAGAGAAGATGTTCCTGAGCCAGTAATCCATACCGGATGAGTCCCCTGGTGATGTGAAGTCCTATGGACTTCAGTGTGGATGCAGATAGGAACATCTCAATTGAGCGTGGTCACTAGAAATTGAATTGAATACCACGAGACGTGGGATAGCTACAGGTGTAATGCCTCGGGCTAGTTACTCAGGACATGGAATGTGATGGAAGATGGGAGACCCGGAGGAATGTTGCCTCTGGTCAAATAATGTCTACATGTCAAGCTACGCATCGTGGGAGTGCCAGCCCCTATGCCTCAGGTCTAGTATTGTATACATATCAAGAAATGGATCGCAGGAGAGCCAAGAGTGATGCCTCTGGACAAGTATTATCTACATACCGAGCTATGAACCACAGGTGAGTCAGTGGCCTGTTACCTTTCATAGGATATCTATAGATCCAGCCATGAAATGTAAGAGGGTTGGAGCGATTGAACACCTGACAATGTGCCCAGAATGTACTTTATCGTACTCTTCATCGTCATCATCCTGTTTGTTGTTCCCCGCAACCGCTGTGTTGTCCACATCGTCGTCGCCAACCGTGCCGGTTTGTCAGTTAATGTAGTATTCCTCTGCCCTTGCATCATCATCGGCAGTCTACATGTCTCTTTCTTCTACCTATGGTTTAGGCCAGAAACAATTGAACATGACTAGGTCAACAGCATTATTGACATGGTAGTATCTGGTACCAGGGAGGAAAATCAGGCGCATGGTGGGCCATATGGACAAAATATTAACTATGACATAGTCTGCCTGGTTCTGATGTAAACAATTGTTGGAGACTATACACAGCCTATTCGAATGTACAGCATTGTGTTGGTTTTCAAGCTGGAGCTCCCACAAATGAACAATGCATCTCTTCCATAGGCCATCCTGCAACTGTAAAATCGTCACAGGTTGATCCAGTTATAAGTCCACAATATCACCATTCATAGGGCAATCTCACCGGGACTGCACACATTCAATCCAGTGCTCAGTATTGCGAAAGATTTGGTTTTCAGTGCAGCCTGACTTATGGGAAGTGGTATCACGATGGCCAAAGGACTGGCAGTTGGCCACTGCCCCATCCGGTTGATTGAATTGGGTGTCATCCATCCTCCCGATCCCACTCGCATCAGTGCTGGTTATATATACGTCATATCTGTAGTATCTATATATGTACTCTACCAGTGGACAGTTGTACATTGGAAGACACTTGTTCATGACAATGATGCCCTTTTGTCTTGGAGATCGCAGTCCACTGACTTGGCTATTTCCCTCATCTTTGTGGAACATGATGGGTAAATTCTCCAGTATGGACACCTGCTCACAGTTGCATTTGTTCACAACCATTGGATCCTTTGGTCGATATGACTGAAGTGCCGCCTTGATTTCGTGGGTCCAGTGGCCTCACTTCGCCAGCTGCCTGCGGGATGTGTATTTCAGTCACCGGCAGCATCCAGCAGTGTCTGAGAGGATGTCGAGTGTAAACTTAGAAGCATCAATGTTGGAAGAGAATCAGACCCTAGGAAGGCATTCCATCTGGCCTGGGGAGTAACTCGGACTGCTGATGACTGCTACAGCAGTATCATGGGAGAGGTTGGAATAAGTTTGGGAACACGTCAGAGCACCAGAGAGAACATTGGGTGCACCTGCAAGTGTCGCTGAACCAATGCAGGAATCATGACCAAACTCTGAAAGATGCCTGGGTTCATATGGATATTCATTCAGAAAACTGCAGGTGTTATCTGACACTCTGCTGATCTACACGAGTAATCAATTTCCCTCAACAGCATATATGATGCATGCATTATTTTTCATTATCACATCTGCATCATACTAGCTATCATCTTCTTCAACATTGTATTTTTTGCCTCGTACCATTAAGGAAGCAGAGGAAAAGGTAGGTGAGTTAAACATAAATGTAGGTACACCGAAACAATAACCTGACTAAGTGATCAAATGATATCCATGAAACATGGTGTCAATGTCATTCACTCCATCTCCCATCTCATTAGGGCTGACAAAAGCAGGAACACACAATTCATTGACATCGCGAAGATGGTAAAGGTGCTCCCTGGATCTGCTGATTATGTGTTCGTGGCGCGTGGATGAAATTGTATTCTAATGTCATTTGGCTCGATTTGTGACATCTAACAAAGGTGTCATGAGATGTTAGCTAGCTGTGAATCGGAATGGGCAATAGAAAGGCAATGATATATTTGGATGAAAATGGGGAGCAACTATCAGGAAAAGAGGAGTCCCAGATGGGGAGTGCTGTGTGAACAACAGCAGAACACACAAGTTGTTGGACGAGCGCAGAATGACAAACCATGCCAAATCTAGGCTGAGGAGCGCTGACAGGAATTGTGGAGTGCCCATATGAGCGGCCAAGCGATGTCAGAGGGGGTTAGGTTAGTAGAATGAAATCACAGAGAGCGAATCCAGGCAGAGGAGCACCGATGGGGATTGAAGTGTGCTGTCCCAGCCGAGGAGAGCCAAAATGGGAGGGCTCAGGGGTGTGGAATTCAATTTAGGAGTGACAATCCAGCCAGAGATATGCCGGTGGGAATTGAGGAGCTCGTATCCCAAGCTGAGAATGGGTGATATGGGAGGTATTGAGTGCGCAATGAACTAGAGGAGCGCCAATCGAGGCAGAGGAGCACTGATCGAGACTGAGGTGTGCTATCTCAACGGAGGAGCGCTGAAATGTTGGGGGGGAAAAGTGTGCAGAATTCAATATAGGAGTGACAATCCAGACCGAGGTGTGCCGGTGGGAATTGAGGAGCTCCCATCCCCAGCTGTGGAGCACAGTATGGGGGGTATAGAGTGTGGAAAGAAGTAGGGGAGGGCCAATCTAGACAGAGGGGATTCAGGAGTGCCTATCCCAGCGGGGGAGAGCTAAAAGAGGTGGAATAGTATGCGGAATGGAATAGAAGAGTGTCAATCAAGGCTGAGGAGCACGGACAGGGATTGAGGAGCACCTATTCTAGAGGGGTTGCGCAGCACGGGGTGGTATCAAGCGGCCCCCAAGTGTGTTATTGATGGGTACGGATGCTTCCAGAGTAAAAGTTATCACAGGGGATGGGCAAAATGTACCTCAATATTCATCTTGAGGAAACATTACTGGGGCATTCTTTCCACTGGCATATTCAGACAGTGCACAATGAATTGCTGCTGCTGCCAGCGCTAAAGTCTGCAGAGCTAGAAGTTGGAAATACTGGGATGGTGTAGACCGATGCCACAAGCTATTGGCGATGAAGAAAAATTGATGGTAAATTAGATCACGCACTTCCATTCATGTGAACCATGATTTCTTATCATCCCCAACCTTTGAGAGATATGCATCGTCAAACAGGAGCTCCTTAATCTGGATCTGAAGCTCAGTCTCAGAGTCCATAACCAACTGGTAACTAGGGATAACAGTTTGATGTGCCACATCTGCCAACCATTCTAGAATGGTACTTATCTTCAGTTTCAACTATGTAAATTGTAGGGCTTAGTCAATATCGTAAATCTGACAGAGGAGCATTAAACAGAATTGAAGACTTACAGCTTCTATTGGTTGTGGATCTATTTTGAGAGATGGACCACCAGGCAATTGACACACAGAGGTGGTACCAATAGGAGCACCTACTAATGCGCACTGACAATCATGAGCTTCGACGGCTAGTTCTGATGGTTCTTCAATCATTGTTTGCATGTTATCAGATAATATTCACAAAGGAGTCCTTGTGAAAACGAATGCCTCCATGAACCTTTTTGCTAACTTTAAAGTAGCCTTTTGGTATTGGGGAATGTTGTGATCTCTACTGGCCTTGTATTGTGGAACATTCAGGTCTCCACTAGACTTGCATAGCGGCAGTGCCTGGGCAGATGTTTCATGGTCAGACTCGGATAATATGTTGAGAAGAGTTGCCTTCTGGTGTTCGATCAGTGGTGGAGCCACTGCCCCAGCAAGATTTCAGGAATTTGGAAGCTGAAAGGTTGCAATGACTGTATCTGCATGGCTCAATTTGGTTTGGCAGTGGAACTCGTGTAGTTCCTATTGACGTATTCTGGTGCACCTAGCCTAGATGTAGGACCTGCTGATGGTGATCGAAAGCATCTACTTTGATGATGGATGATCAGGTGCACCCTCCAGCATCCTCACTGTCATCATCACAGATCTGCTGATCAGTATCGTCATCATGCTCCTGAAATCAAATCGAGGTCATTAGTTATATGAAATATACAGCACTAATGAAGATAATTAGAAGCTAAATATTCGATGAACAAAGAACATTGGTTGCTTTCTTGAATGCGAGTGTTTTCTCAAAGCGTGCTTCTTGATTCTGCTGTGGATAGTGATTCCTCACCTGTCTGGGCATAGGTTGCATTTGGGGTAATGAAGATAGAAAGTTGGGGAATGCGCAAGATGGTGTATAAGATGCATATATAAGATTAAGGGCAAGAGAATAATGGGAAAAATGATCCAAGAAGTTGCACATAGTCAAGGAGGATGTAATTCGAGGCTTCCCTTGATGGGTTCAGCAGAGATGTCTTCCAAGATTGATCTTGATATTGAGGATTGCAGTCCGGTGTTGCGATGTAAGATGTGGTCACATGCACTAGAATAGATGGATTCCTTGTGAGGTGCCCTGGAAAAGATGGATTCCTAATGCTGACTGTTAGCAACTCCTATCAACAAACTCTGCATGATGCAAGAATTGGCAGTTGGCTAAAGTTAACCCACATAGAATAGAACCAGATGCACCAGAAGAAACTCGCAACATCAACTGACCCTTGGTGCTCGACACATGGAGCACTGAGAACCTGAATGAAAACATGTACCCCTGCATATGACTCATCCAAATGTAGTACGTATGTGTGAATGTTCCAGCATTTGAGGTGACCGCATGGCATAGAAATGGTGCAGCACATTGCATCTACAGTACTTGGTAGATTTGGGACCTTAGGAGTAACAGCTGAGTTGTAAGGGTTGATACTGAGCTTTTTATCGATTGAGGATGAATTTGAATATCGGTATGTGCTATATCCGCTGGAAGGAAACACATAGTTTCAAGATATTCGATTGTATTAGGACGCTGCAGCTAAGTTCGTAGTCAATAAGGCAATATTGTAAGCATCACTTCTGTTTCATCCCTGTATCTGGGCTGTGTCTGCAGACTATCTTTCACCACAATGTTGCAGTTAATGGAGGACAGAGAGAATTTGGTACACAAAGGAGAGATACAGGTGTAGAGAAAGAATGGATAGATACATTAGATGATTCGGGGGTGGTCGTATTGAGTGAAGTACTCATCTATGCCAAGATTGCTAACAAATGGGTCATAAATACTCACTTACATTCTGATTTTGTGCCTAATATCTAGTAAGTTGCACACTGTTAAATCCCATATTCATTGTGAGTCTCACTACTATAAACTTGGGTTGAAATAAATGTTGGGGTAGAAAGCGATATACTACAACGGTATGAATGCATAGTGAGATGTCATTTCACAGCAGGCAGAGGAATGATCATTTCATTCATGCCGTTCCGGAATTTGAGGTGCACCAAAGTTTCAATGGTGATGCTTGGATTGAATGGCTGGGCATTGCAAGCTCGCCTCATTTTGACAGTTACTTGCACTCTTCAAAGCTGTTTTATCTTAACTTGAGCTCTCAAGATTCTCTTTCTCTGAACTTCTCTCTAGATGGAAATCGGTTCACTTAATCTATTATCAGATACAAGCTCAAGGTGTTCAAACATATGTTCAGTCATAATTGAGTGAAGTCGGCATTCCAAGCATTTAGAACTTAGACCTCTGTGAGTAAGTGCGGCACATGGGTGAGTGGGAGTTGCTGGCTATCTTGCATAGTTGCAGAACAGAATCTGTCTTTTGAGACTCTCACTCTCAAGCTATAGCTCTTTCACAGAGCCGGAACTCGCAGAAGCTGTGCCATTGCAACTAATGTGTGAGTCCGTGTCTGATATTCTGACAGACGTACTCAATATTGTGCGGACTGACTTATTGCCAAATGGGATTGGCAAATATCCTGTGCTGGATCTGTTATAGCATTATGCCCAGAAATCTCTGGTACACCTGAACTTCGATCATACGCCGGCAAACGCTGCGGCTTTGCCACGAATAGGTGAATCTGTGTCTCTTGTTTACACACCAGTACATAATATTGCCAAACATGACTTTATCGCCACTGCCATTGTCAAATGAGCAGTGATCGATTGGTCATAATGATATGTTCCCCGGACTGTCTTGTGCACCTGAACTTCGATCATATGCTAGCACATGCTGGGCCTTTGCCATGAATTAGCGAGCTGTGTCTCATATTCTGAACCAAGTACTCAATATCGCATAGACTGTCTTATTACCAAATGTAATTGGCAATTATGCTGTGCTTGATCTGTCACAATGCAACTTAAGACATACGCTGAGGATTCTCCACTGCACCTGAACTTTAATCACATGCCAGCAGAAGCTGTGGCATTGACCCCGAATCAGAGAGCCGGTGTCTCGTATTTTCACATCGCAATTTCAAATTGCCTACACAGACTTCATTGCCACATGGAATTGCCAAATATGCAGCACTTGATGTGTTGTAATGAGACTTATGGATGATGCCAACGATTCCCCGGTATACCTGAAGGTGGTTGAATTATGTTTTTTTCATCGTTTTGACTTCGCAATGTGTATGTGGCCTCAGGTCTCCCGGGTACCTCAAAATGGTAAGTGGCAAATCATTCTAAGCCCAATGATGTATCGAGCTCAACATGTGACTTGTGCCATTCATCATGAGACAGCCCAGGCAAGACCTTGCAATTTAGCTTATCAATAGACTTCTTCTCACATTGGTTAATATTAATATTCAAGAAAGCCAATGAAATCCCCCTCCAACAATTCTGACATCAGATCTTTGATTCACTTCAAAATGACACAGAGAAAGGTTTTCTTTATACAGTATACTGTGCCTTACAAATGAGCTTTTTGACTATTGGTATTAGTTGTGAAAATTATGTCGGTTAACACTTAAAAGAGGTGTAGATTGATAAAGCGTCCTAATAATCTAAGATGATAGTACATCAGACTGCAATGTGTCTCAATTCTCTGTCTGCCACATTGTATGGTCCTCGCCAGATACCAGCATCTGGTAAATCATCGACATAGTAATTTTCTTTCAACTCCTCATGCCATGGAGGACTCTCCTCAGTGCCACTCCAGAGTGTTAGTGGAGATTACTCGCCCAGTTGTCAAAGCCACCAGGACCTGTATTCAGTAAACCTGTGTGTAGTACTGTGTTTTGCCATATCCAGACAGCTCATGCAAATGCCTGCTGCTGCTCATTCAATACCCAGAACTTCTGAGTTATCACTCCATGGTTTGTTTCTTCATTTGAAATCATATTGCATTTGGCTGCTGGTGGCCATGGCATATTCCATACAAATTTCCTCCCTGCTTCTTTCGTAGCATAAAGAAACAAACGCAAAGTCGTGAGTCCTCTTCCCCAAAACAAAAGATAACTGCCAAAAAACACAACATCAACTTTGACACCCCCCCATCACTTCACTCCTCGTGATCTGAGTTCTCCGCCTATTGCACTCCTCCATTAATTCTGTTGACATAGGTATGGAAAAGAATATCTAACAGAGCCTTCGAACATGTGTTTTTGGGAAAAACAAGAGACATAGGTACCCGAATCTTCGGCTTCTTAAATACTTTTTCAATTCCCTCATACCCATCCTCCCCCTCTTGCCTGTCAACCCACAACCTTTTTTGTTTATGTTTCCATCTTTTGCACCACTTAAAAAGGTGGTCCCTTCTTTGATATTCATGCCCACACCACCAGCATTTCATATCTCTTCTTTTTCCGATTCGCCTTAGGTATTGCACCATGAGTCCATGACCTGACTTCAACTGGTAAAACCTTACTGCAATCGTCTTTCTGGCTTTCATCACCACACAATTACCTCCCCACTTTGCCAAATCGTACTGGTAACTGTGCTTAGACTTTTTCCGCATCTGTTCTATCGCTTTCTTACTCTCCTCCCATTTTGTCTCAGTTAACCTTCGACTGATATGAGCAAATGTATCACAAATGCAACTTTCCATGGGGTTTTGCGTCACAGTATACTGTCCTCGATACTTGTACACCGCTTTTGTTGCGTGTTGGTCGGCTTCTTCATTCCCTTCAACTCCCTCATGTGCCCGTAGCCACCGGTACTCAACTGGGATTCCTCTATTAAGAATTTCGCTTTCCCATCTCATCATTCACAATGCTAGTACCTGTCCTGGTCCTGGTTGATACGATCGTATCAATCTGAGCGCTGCTTGCAAATCCCTAATGATTGTAACCGCTGTAATTTGGATTTCTCTGCAGATGTCTTCCGCAATTTCCTTTGCTTCCCATATTAAACACATTTCCGTATCAAATGGTTCGTTCAGTCAGCCGAGATGTACCCTCTTCTTTTCCCACCTCTTCTCCTTCCATACCACTGCACATCCCACCCACTCATCTTCTTTTCTCAATCCATCAGTCCAAAGAACCAAGCACTCACTACCCGCCTCCGCTTCCCACTCGGCTTGTTCTGTGACCTGTATACTCACTTTGCCTCCCAGGCTCTGTCGACTTTGAGGCAATATTGCATACTTGTATCGCCTTCTTTTGAGAAACTCCTCCAAGATCAAGTCATCAATCCCCTCCACCCTATGGGTATATCTTCCTTCCTGTCTTATCTCTTCCCCTCCGCCTTGAGCATTGGGCAATTACAGCATTGTTTGCGGCTCAAAGGTTTGGGCCTGGCCGGCCCACTTTGTGTGGAGTTACGAATACAGAGGGATTTGGTGGATCCTGGAACTTTAGCTGCATTTCTGTCCATTCATTATTGCCCATTTCTGCATACATGTGGAATATATCCACATAATCCGCATAATACTCGGTTAGGCACTGCCTTATATGGAGGAGGTGCACTGGGGAGTGCATCGTCATTTTTGTCATGTTACAGAAGGAGTGCCTCTCTTGATTTGTCATTGTGGTCAGGTTTGAGATACTCTGCAGGTTCATTGACAAGCATTGCCAGAAATTGCTCTCTCAGCCATCGGAAAATGGGAGTATCCACCGAAGTATGGAGTTGCCATGCATTGAAATATCGTCCAGAATCATCATTGCGAAGCTCGGTGTCCCACTGCACTGACTAATAACATGCTAGCCACCATCTATGAACCCTCCATGCTCCTGAACCATCCCGTGAAGTGTATCTCTCTACCAGAGTTATCTATGTTGCTTGCTTGTCTTCAGTCCACTCGAGATCATTGAGAAGTGCATGTTTCTTCGTGATCCAAGAGCATTGTTGTCCAATGGCCAGTTTCGACTCTGACCACCTCAGTATCGTCGAAGGATCTGCAATCTGTCTTAGCCGGTGCACCGCATCCTGTTGAGTATCTTCATCTTCTCTCTGGATAGCATGCATCACACTCTTCACTGTGGAATACAATGCCTCTGCACCAAGCTTTTCCATCATTGTATCATTCTCTGGATCTTCAGGCACACCTGAAAACTGCCACATCATCTGATAACACCAGTGATAGAGTGAACGGAATCCCAGTGTAGCTGTGACTTGAAGTTTGAATCCATTTCTTGCTATCATCGCAAATTGCCAGCCAACACTGTTTGTTGTCTCTTACCGATGGGACTCATCAAAAATTCCAACAGTCCATGAACAGTATGAGAGTTTGGAGTTGCTTGATGGTTTCGATCTGGATGATAAGGTAACATACAAAACATGGGGGATATTCCGTCAGCTGTCCGGCCCGTCAATATTCCTATTCAGATCATTCTGGGTGAGATTCTGAGTTTCCACCTGCAACAAGTTCCCCAGTTTGAAATTGGTTCTATATGTCGTCTCGTAGATGACCCTCTTGAATGTCTCCATCTCACCGGGCGTTGTGACCACCATAATTTGAGCAAGGGCTGAAGCAAGCGCTGGACACCCAGGAGGTGGTGTTGTAAGGATCTCTAAAATGGCATAGGGCCACTGAATTGAGTCTCTGCACTGGATAGTACTCCCATGGTTCCCCAATGACCCTGGGATAGTCGTTCTGTGCCAGATTCACCCACCCTTTAATGGTATGGCCCCACAATATTGACTGCGGCAACCCCATAACAACCTTCTCATTCAGCAATTTGCATATCATAGCTGCTGCTACCAAGGTAAAAGTGTTGCCAACACCCATTTCATCTGCCACCAGCACTCATGGCATATCTGAATCCGAAACCCATTTTCTCACAATGAACCATATTGCCCATATCTGGAGCGCCAGAATCTAAGTTCTGGGCAGGGCTGGAACTCCATACTGGTTGACAAGGACTGGGTCGGCTTTCGATTGGAAAATTGCACCAGCATTCGGCAGCCTCACTGTCATATCAAGACACTGATGTTCAAATTTGTTGTTGATTGAATTGAGAACAGTTTACAATACTAAACTGCAATTATCTGGATCAACGACCTCCTCACTATCCTCCACTAGCTCCAGAACCTCGCTTGCATCTATCTTCACTTCTGTTTGATCTTGAATGATATCTTTCAGTTGTTCTGATGTAAGCTGCGCAGATGCGCTCATACTCCAGTGCTCCTGACATTCATCGCAGTGTTAGGTATTTCACAAACAAACCATGATAGGAACAAATATATATTGATGGAATACAATCTATTCTATTATTTCAATCAGAACTTACATTCATACAAGTATCATTATCATGCTGACCATCCTCCTCTCACTTCTCTTGTCCACCATCTTCAGAACCTTCCACAGTCTATGTTTAATGATTAGCAGTTGTGCACATCTGTCCTTATTACAGCTAGAGGGGAACACATTCACCGGTCTATTGATGGGCTTGGCAATCACCTTCCTTGGACCGCTCTTAATTTCGACCAAAACGATTTTCTAACTGTGTCTGAGTTTCAACTTGGAAGCCTTTGAAAGGTAACAGTTGTACGAAATCTGGCGATATATGGGGTCAATTATCATCTGCTACTGTCAATATAATCCCATAAACTCTCTGTCCAAATCATCCTGCTCCAAGGTGCACTTGAACATTGATGTTGAAATGGAAGGCTCTTATGGGCCGCTGTTTTTGTCGATGAAATCAATCAGCTCCTCCCAGTGCCTCACATATGTATACAAGACTTCGGGTCGTTTGGGGGATATAATGAAATCATTGGCATTTGACACCCAGCTAATTACAACCATGAACATTGAATTTGGCCACTGTGGGAGGTTACTTCAGAACTGTTGGCCTAGGTGCTCGACTAAATCCATCACTGGGCCGTTGTCTCCTGGTGTTACCTTTTTCCACTGCTCCCAAATTTGCTTGCACATTTCTACAATGACATCTGAACCCACTGGTACCAAATTGGTTGAGCATTATCGAAATTATTCAACAGCAGCCTGTTTTCGAATGTCACTGTACAATCTGCAAGAACTGTCTCCCCGTGCAGCGGTCCATCTCTATGCTGTTTCAAATGGTCCTGCTCTTAGATACTGGAGTGATGTATTTTCTCCAGAGACCCAGCCACCCATAGTTTCTTCCAGTTGTTGAACGCACTATAGTTGGCCTGCACCATCATTTTGGCAAATTGCGTGAAGGAGAATTCGGTTTGCTTCAGGCCAAATGGTGGTGTGCCTTCTGGGCGGCCCAAGTCCGATGAATCATCACTCTCAGCATCTGCATCATATTTGTTGTAGGACATCGCCGGCAGTGGGGGCAAGTCCGCAATTCACAGGACATTTGGGTTTTGTGGTTCCACATTGTGGCTCAAATCATTTTGTTGGAAGACCAAATGGGGGTCTCCCAGGGGCGCTGGAAGCAGGTTCATGTGCAGGATTAGAGCTGAAAGATATTGGCGGATTGACATGATTGTGTTCGGGCGGCCATGCAGGTACTATTTGTGTAACTGCAGTTGACTGCCCTTGTCCTGGAATCTGCGGACGGGGGAACAGTTCTGACCCGCCACAACCACCTTCGTTGAGGTCATATTCTTACCCCTTTTGCATATATCTTGGATATCATTGGCTCATGCTGGTGGCTGGTTGCGAACTGTGTCTCCTGTTGAAAGGAGAATTGTGATAACACTGGTGCACCTGGAAATGGCTACTGTGGGGGCAGGGAACCATACCCATGCAGCAGATGATATTGATTGGTCTGTTTCCCAAATCGACTGTCCTTGCCAGTGGCAGTTTGTGAACTCTTATCCGATGATTCTGCATTGGCTTCAAGGAGGAGTTGTGAGCCAAATAGGCAACCCAGTCAAGCCATATTCGCTGTCTTCAGTGGAGATATGTTCATCGACATGATCGGTGACCTGAGATGGTGATACACATCTATAGATGCGAGATGAGATATAGAATACATCAGAGTATGGTTGAATATATTGCAGGTTGCAGTGACCTTTGGCAATATGAAGCACTTCTTATATCACATTCTGTTGTCATGCTCTGTGGTGTTTCACTTCACCTTTGATCTGTGCAACCAACCCAGCTGAGAAAAACAAACATTTATCACACACATCCCACCTATCCTTGTTTTATGCTCGAATTCATATACTAGACTATTGGATAGCTGCTTACCTTTGTACGCTTCCATGACTTTACAGCTCATAGAAGGAAGATGATATGATATCTCCAGGAACCCAACAAGAACTATATCCAGTATGAAGGTTAGTACGACTAGGAATATTTTCACATACGTTGTGTGTGTACATCCCTGCATCATCATTCAATAGGTGCCCTGTGAGTCCAGCCGCAACAGTTCTTGCTATGGCACTACTTATTCAGCCATCATTGTTCTCCTCGGGATCCACCTTCCAGTCAAGGATCATTACTGAAGCAACCATCCTCCCAGCCTATCAGTCCTCGCTGATCATTGTGTGGGTTTACAGCTAGCTAGGAAACTCACCTATTCTTTGTATTAAGATGATCGATCTTCATTATCAGCTGCTCAAAAGCTCGAGCATAGGTATCACTTACCATGCTGCAATGACATAGTACAAGGCGCATCATGGTGATTGCAGTGATGACCAAAGAATCTTTCTCTTCTCTGCTAATGACATTCAGCAGACATTGTGCGTGATTATTGTGGGGGATATGATAGATATATTCTGGATTATGAAGACAGCTGATCGTAAGGTGACTTTATTTTACCCCTCCCACCTATCTGGTGAGGTTCAATGTGGTTGTGAATGTGATATGCTAACCTCAGTTAGCTCGCTTTCAAATCAGTATCCCTGAAGCTCTGAATCACCCCCTGAAGCACCATCGAGATTCATCTGAGTACAAGTTCATTGACCATTTCTTGAATATGGTCAACACTAGCCAGATGAATATTAACTGCGTTATTTGCAAAGAGACAGTGTTCAACAAAACAGACTTGACCCTTGCTATCAACAATGATTGTAAAGGTATACGCCCGTGTATGGCCTCGTAGGAAGGTATATCAGTAGATACGGTTGCACACGTGGATGTCAATATTGTAGAGTAGTAGATAGGTAAGTAAGGTAAGATTATCGCTAGAGATCTAAGGCTCATGGCGAGCCGACTATATAAGCGGGTGTTACCCGGCCCTGGACACGTCACGTACAGCCGTGCTGTTACATTATCCCCCTCTTTAGGTGCAGACCCCCTGGGCTGCATAAACCCGTACAAGAGTAGGAAAAGAAAGGAAACAATTGAACAACCGTTCAACGTACGCAAACGTATGAACCCATAAGTCCCACAACTGATCAGTACCGTCTGGTAGCTATTCGGCGGAACCGGCGCACAGGGAAACTCCACCTCCACTTGACTTGTCTCCGGAGGTGGTAAAAACCCGTGCCGACGCCATTTGTACTGGGCCAAGATCCAAAGAAGTGAAGAAGTAAAGAGAAGGGGAGAAAAGAGAAAGAAGAAACATCCAAAGTAACACCGTCCTCCATATCTCCACCTCCGGAATGTCCAGCATCCGACCATCAACTCTCCACGTCCGGAATGTCCGGCATCCGACCATCACATCTCGCACTCGTAGGTTGTATCAAGTTGAGGCCATTGTCAGAATTAGACACAGTAATCTCGGTGAAATCCCCAATCATAGTATGAGCCTCGTCTTGAATCGGCGGCATTGATGGTGGCTTCCGCTCGCTGCTCATCATCGCCATTGCCATTGCCATTGCAATTGCCATTGCCATCGCCATGTGCCATTGCATCGGTATATCTAACTTGTAAGCATCCCAGTAACCGGTCATACTCACAATACTTCCAAGTGCGCTAGCACTCGAGCTCTCCCAATTCCTCGTGAACAACTCCACAGGCCCAGCCCATCAGCGATCATTGATGCTGCTTTGGAAGTTCTCGGCATGGATTGTAGCTTCTGCTCTCGGTATCATAGCCGTCGGTGATGGTCAATCATGTATAACCTTGTATCTATCTCGTCAGCTTCTCATGAAATGGTTATTCATACTATATATATGCAAGCGTGCTTGCGCTCTCCAGACCCTCGTGCATAGCTCTGTGGGCCAGCCTCGATATCTGACATCATCTCTTGCAGCCGGTGGCTCTCACACGGTGCCCGTCAGTAGTTATATTTGTACTCCTCCAGCGTCGGCCAAGCAGGCTTATAGGCCTCCAGTATGGTCGTTCGGCATTCATTTCGGTAAGCCGTTTGGTAAAACATATAAGTCGGTGCCTTCGGTAGGTAGAGCTCCCGATAATACTCAGTTCCTGCGCCCTCCATTCAAAGCAATCTGGTAATCATCTTTTGCAGTTGTCTCGACTGTCTCACGATGCCATTCTGTGACTGTCTCGCGATGCCATTCGGTAGACTATTTCGTACATTCAGAGATCATTTTCGGACTCGTTCAGAACTGCTTCGGTAGACAAAATGCACTCGTTCGGCATAGATCAAACTCGCTTGGTCTTCTCATCATCTCTCCGGTGCTCTTGCAGTCGCACAGATCATCCTCCTAGTCGGTGCACTTGTAGGTACGCTTGACATCCGCCCTGTGCTCGGTGCACTTATCTCCAATTGCTGGTTGCGCTCGCCCGTTTTCCTCCGGGTATGCTTTCCGCTCCTTCTGCAGGTGTGCTTGCTGTCACTTGTCTGGGTATCCGTATCATCGTTTTCTGAATTCACTTGTTGTTTCATCTCCAGGTGCATTGGTTGATTCTTCTCCACGTACGATTGTTGATTAATCTCCAGCTGTGATTCTCTGCTGGTAATTGCGCTCCAAGGTGCTTCCTCCCAGCACTTCCGGTACGGTCATCCCCCTTTTGTACGTTGTAGCTCCGCCGACGACCAATCCATTATGGCTTCTTCGGGTGCCATATTGATTGCTAGGATTGATTCTGAAGTCGATTTCCAGTAGCAGCTGTGTATCTCGGGATTGTTGAGACTGAGTCCGGATCACCGAGACTGAGTCGGGACCTCATTTGGGATTGTAACTTGGGCATACGGCTTCTTGATTCATCTGTAGGTGCGTTTGCCATCACTTCCCTGGGTGCACTTTTCGCCGTTGCTAGCCTTCTCTATTGGGAATGCGTTTCACGGTGCTTCGTTCCTGCACTTCCGGTACGGTAATTGTTCGCGGTAGGGGTTGTTGTGGTTCCAGCACTGACATCCCCCTCTTTAAAGATCGATGCTCCGCCAAAGACTAATATCGTACGGCTTCATGATGCACGGTATCGGCAGTGTAGCTGTGTGACTCGGAATCGTATTCGGTATGGGAACTCGGGCATGTAGCTGCATAATTCCGTATCTCTGAATAGTGCTCTGAAGAGTGCTCGGTATCGTACTCGGTGGAGCCATGCCGCCGGTACATCGTATGTCTGAATATCTGCGCTCGATTGAATCTTCGTAGCTTGAAATCAAAGTAACTGATCTCGAGCACGGTGTAACTTCGCATAACCTCAATATCTTCATAAAAGGGAAGGGGATTGATTGTCATCCGTCTCCCGTGATCCATCTCCGGAGATCCATCACCTGTCATCCATCTCCCGTTATCCACCTCCGGTCATCCATCCATCTCCGGCCGCGATCCATCTCCGGCCGCAATCCATCTCTACGGCTGTGATCCAGTTGGTTCCAGCCATTCGTGTCCACCTGTGCATAATTGCGCTCGTATGGTCCGCATTCGTGACTGCTCCTGTAGCTATGTAAGCCCTCTCAAGGTCATATTTACTAACCTCCATAATGTCCGCCTTCCATTGACTCTTCATCACAGTCCCATAATCCGGTTACATATCGTCCATCATAAGAAAATACCCACTCATCGATCCGTCCATATGGCATGGGATCTTTAAGTCCAAATCTATGATCCGGCCTCGTGAGCACGTGATCTTAATCCACGCAATTGCGTGAATATCGCTCCACCCAACTCCGAGAAGTTGTAAATCCGCCCATATGGCAAATTGTAGCCGGGCTCCAAATCAATTGCAATTGACCGATGCCGCGGGAGTGTCTCTGCCTTGGCTTTGCTGAACCTCCACGAAATCTCCGTATATCGCTGGATAAGTCCTCCATCGTCTGTAGGCACCATCTTTGTCGTGATACCGGCTCCATCTGCAAACGTTAGTTCTCAATTCGTAATATATATATTTGGAGCGGTAAGGAGGATTATCCAGGAGTCCGGATTTAAAACAGTTCGCCCATGGAAGAGCCAAGCACCGCCGTCCAGTACTCCCTTCGTGTCTCGGCGTGCCGGTAGCAGTTATTCAAGGTCCGCATTGTTGGTAAACTCTTCTGCCGCAACTACCGCCGCTGCTCCCTGCTCGCCCGTCCAGTGCCTGGTGCCTATCTCAACACTAGAGATGCTTTCCACGGTCACTCCCAGCAGCCCTATACAAACTCCCACTCTTAGGAAGAACGTCCAAACGACCTTCTCACTGGCCAGTTGATCGTCAAAGGCATTGGTTCCAAGTATTGAAATATCCGGAACACCGCCACCTCCTTCGAAACACGTCTCCTCCCTAGCCGTGATCCAGGTACATTCCCAGGGCATACCTGATGGCCTGCCCGGTCTACTGCCACCTCTTCCGCTCACCCTGGGGTTGCAGAGCCAAAAGTCGATTGCTTTGCAAGTCGACGCTAGGATTCCTGGCCTGGTACCAAGGCAACTCCTATCACTCTCCAGCTCACAGTGTATCCAC